>Ga0066609_10001796_pt1 | contig 12002 bp, 10 predicted proteins | sample SaaInlV_DNA_150m_FD_60378 | JGI IMG/M metagenome (GOLD analysis project Ga0066609, IMG submission 60378) | Marine microbial communities from expanding oxygen minimum zones in the Saanich Inlet - SI075_LV_DNA_150m | ecosystem: Environmental > Aquatic > Marine > Unclassified | place: British...
AATTAATAGACTTCGTAAAAAACTTGGCAGCAGAATTGACACAGACCCCATGCTTCAGATGGAAGTTGCCCAATTGGTTCTCCTGAACCTAATCCAAGGCCAGCTCCTCGATTTAGAAGCCAAAAAGCTAAAACTTGTCATTAGTGATGATACTATTCGCGAAATTGTCCACGCACAGTTTCGCACTAAATCAGGTACGTTTGACCGGGAAAAATTCAATGCAGCCATGTACAATAGCGGTCTAACGGAATCAGGGTACCTTTATCTTCTCCGAGATGCCCTCAAGAAAGAATTTTTGACGAAAGCGATTGCCGTCGGTGGAGATGCGCCCTCTCCAATCGCCGCCCCTCTTTTCAAGCAATCACAGGAAACACGAAACCTAACGATCGTAGAGATCCCTCTTTCGAGCGTTAAGTATTCTAAAAAGCCCTCCGAAGAGACCCTTAAAAAGTTCTATGAGGAAAACAAGAACCTCTTTGTAGAGCCTGAGCGCAGAACACTTTCTTCTGTCATTTTAGATCCAAAAAAATTAATCCCCGCCATAAAAAAAGAGCACCCAGAACTTTCAGATGACGAACATCGCCAGGAAGCTCTCAGTCGTATTTATAAGCAAGCCAACGAACTGGAGGATTCCCTCGCCTCAGGCGCGACCCTTAAAGAGTCTGCGAATGCCCTAAAGCTCTCTTTCCATCTGCTTGAAAAAGTAGATGTCAGGGGTAAAACAGCTTCGGGACGAAACGCCCTTAAAGACTCTGCCTTTACGAAGGAGATCCTCAAAACAGGCTTTGAACTCTCTCAAAACTTTGAGAGCGATCTCAAGGAAACAGAGGATGGTAAATTTTATATTGTCATGCCCGAGGAAAGTGTTTCCAAAAGCGTGCCGCCCCTTAATACCATCCAAAAGAAAGTTTCAGAGAAATATATGGCGGCAAACAAATTTGATCTTGCGAAGAAAGAGGCTATTGCCTTGGTCAAGAATATCAATGGCACAGGAAAACTGGGGAAAATCCTTTATAAAACTAGGCAAGTTTCAGGTGTCTCCATGCAATCTCCCCCTAAAGACCTGCCTGAAAACCTTTTACCCCAGGTATTTTCTCTTCCGGTGAAAAAAGCAACGGCTGTTCCTAACGCAAAGGGATATCTGGTGGCTATGGTTACAAAAATCACGCCAACTAAGCTGGCAAAAGATCATTTTAAATTTACAGCCTACCGGCAAAATCTGGGAAAAGAGATGAATCAGGAAATTTTCATACAGTTCCTCGGCGCTCTGCAACAGCATTTCCCTGTAACGATTAATAATAAAGCTCTGCAGGAAATGGTGCAGGATTGACGGAAGTCAGAGGTGATCCGTCTGCGCTACGCTACGACGTGACAGGTCGCTACGACGTGATTTTGAACCTTCTCTGATTTATGAAAGATGGATCCCGCGCTCATAAGGAATTATGGGCGCGCCTCCGGCTTGCCCATAATTCCTAATGGCCGGGAAGACGGCTTGGGGCATGTATTCTAGCATCCTCTCAATTCCCGTCTTCCCAGAACCTATGAACTCTAGGCGAACCGGCGTCTTAAGCCGGTGAGACTTAGAGTGAGTTGGTATCGTGGGATCCATGGAGCAGAAATCTAAAAAAGGGGGCACACTGCCCCCTTTACTCCCCATGTAACTTGAAACTACGACCGTTTAAGGAAATAGAAAAAACTGAAATGAATTTTTGCCTTCACCCGATGAGTCCAACGCATTCGCCTTGGCCATATCAAAAATCATCATACTTGTAGATTCAGGCACGACTTCTCCAGTCTGTGCTGCATTCAACATAACCAAAGGAGAGAAACCTAGCACAAAGAAAAAACTAACAAAGCCAAAAGCTTTGAAAACATCTTTCGCAGGTACAAATCGCTTTACGATTTTGTTAACCATAACCAACCCCGTGTTGTTTTTTTTATTACTTATTATTTCCTTTATACACCCTTTTTACAAAATTGAAAATAGGAAACTTCCCCAATTTTACAAAAAGTTAATAAATATGGTTACTATTTTACAAATTCCATCAGAAGTGCTAAAGAAGGCAAGTTGTAACGATCAAGAAAAATGCCATGAAGCTCCTTGCCGGAAATAGTAATATCCCCCTCGCGAATGACATCGCGACCCATTTGTCAGTCCCAATTTCAAAGGCCATCATTCGACGTTTTGCCGATAAGGAAATTTTTGTCGAAATACAAGAAAGCGTCCGAGGAGATGATGTTTTCTTGATTCAATCTACCTCCTACCCCACCAACGATCACTTGATGGAGCTTTTGATTATCATCGATGCTCTCAAAAGAGGTTCTGCCCGCCGCATTACCGCTGTGATGCCCTATTTCGGATACGCACGCCAAGACGAAAATCGGGCCCCCGAACACCCATTTCAGCAAAACTTGTCGCTAATCTCATCACAACGGCTGGAGCAAACCGTGTTCTAACTCTGGATCTTCACACGGATCAAATTCAAGGCTTTTTTGACATTCAGGTGGACAACTTACATGCCGCCCCCGTTTTCTACCGCGATATAGTAGAACAATACCCAGACAACGACATCACAATTGTATCTCCTGACATTGGCGGTATTGCCCGTGCTCGAGAGATTGCCACACGACTAAACTGCAATCTGGCCATTATTGATAAAAGGCGAGAGCAGCCGGGCACTTCCGACGTTATGAATATTATCGGAAATATTAAAGATAAACGTTGTATTCTTGTTGATGACATTGTAGATTCTGCCGGAACCTTGTGTAAAGCTGCACAAGCGTTGACGGATTCAGGAGCGCGTAGCGTCTCTGCCTACTCCACACACGGAGTGCTGTCAGACGGAGCTCTAGAGAAAGTTCGCAAGTCCCCTCTAGAGTCATTGGTCATTACGGACAGCATACGTGCAACGGAAGCTGTAACCGCCGAAACGAAGGTGAGACAGCTCACAGTTGCGCCTTTGATGGCAGATGCTATTGGACGGATTAGTGAGGAACGATCGGTTTCCTGTTTGTTTGAATGATATTTAGTGGATGAGGAGATAGACAAATGACGGCAATGGCAGCTCTAAAATTAAAAGAGCGTTCAGAGAGTGGCACAGGATCTGCCCGTGCTTTAAGGCGAGAAGGGCTCATCCCCGGAGTCTTGTACGGTTCTGATATTACCCCAATCAGTTTTTGTTTAGACAAGAAAAAGCTATCAATAGAGATGCATGATCCTGCTTTCTTTTCTAGATTGTTTGAAGTCACGGTTGGCGACAAAAAGCACCGTGCTCTTGTTAAGGAACTCCAGTTACATCCCGTAACGGATCAACCTGTTCACTTGGATCTCCTCCAAGTCAGTAAAGATAAAGAAATTAGCCTCTTTATCCCTGTGCATTTCACGAATGAAGATAAGTCCCCTGGCCTCAAAAGAGGTGGTGTTCTTAATATCGTCCTTCATGAGCTAGAAATTACATGTCCTGCCGATACCATTCCAGAAGGCATCACCATCGATCTGGAAGGCTTTGATATTGGACATGCTTTCCATTTGGATGCCATTGAACTGCCTCCTAAAGTTAAAGCAACCCATGCAGAAAGGGATAATACCCTTGCCACCATCGTTGCTCCAACCATTGCAACCGCCGAAGAAGAAGCTGAAGAAGCAGCTGCCGCTGAAGCTGCTGCAGAAGAAGGCGCTGAAGGTGTTGAGGCTGCTGAAGGTAAGGACGAGAAAGACGCTGAGGACAAGAAAGAAAAAGAAGGCGAATAGCCTTCTCAGTGGGCCCCGCTTTGACAGCCGCAACCATCTTTCTAATTGTTGGCCTCGGGAATCCGGGGCCAAAGTATGTAGCCAACAGGCACAATATTGGATTTATTTGCGTAGATCATATTGCAGAGGCTCATCACTTTCCGCCTTTCCGAAAGAAGTTTAACGGCCTCTATTCGGAAGGAATCATCCATGGAAAGCACGTTCTCCTCCTTAAACCAGAAACATTTATGAACCTATCTGGGGACTCTGTTCTGCCCTTGGCAAGCTTTTATAAAATTCCTCCCGAACGCATCCTTGTCATTCACGACGAGTTGGATCTTGATCCCGGTAAAATCCGCCTCAAAAAGGGTGGTGGCTCTGCCGGCCATAACGGCCTTAAAAGCGTTTCCGCTCATCTTGGTCCCGATTATTGGCGACTTCGAATGGGGATCGGGCACCCCGGAGATCGAGCCCTTGTCCACTCATACGTCCTAAAAGACTTTGCAAAAGCTGATAACACTTGGATTGGGACCCTATGTTTGGCCATTTCAGAGGGCATTAAATTCTGGCTGGAGGGAGATTCTGACCGGCTGAGCACCCATGTAGCCCTTAAAATGTCGCCCCCAAAAGAAAAAACAAAAGAACCGTCCTCAACCCCTTCCCCTATAGGAGACTCACATGGGATTTAATTGTGGCATCGTTGGGCTCCCTAATGTTGGGAAATCGACCCTCTTTAATGCTCTAACATCCACGGCATCAGCGGAAGCCGCGAACTATCCTTTTTGTACCATTGAGCCTAATGTGGGCCGCGTCGGGGTCCCCGACCTTCGATTAAACACATTGTCAGACATAGCTAAATCAGCGAAAACCATCCCAACCCAACTGGAATTTGTGGATATTGCCGGCCTTGTGCGGGGCGCCAGCAAAGGAGAAGGTCTCGGCAACCAGTTTTTGGCTAACATTCGAGAAGTGGACGCCCTGATTGAAATTGTCAGATGTTTTGAGAACAATGATATCTCCCACGTGGAAGGATCCCTCGACCCCGTTCGTGATATTGAAATTATAGAAACGGAACTTATGCTATCCGATATGGAAAGCCTAGAGCGCCAAGAAGCTTCTGTTTTAAAGAAAACCCGCTCCCAGGGAAAGGAAGCTATTGAAGCAAAAGCGCTCCATGCCCTAATTTTAAGAGCCCTCGAACTTTTGAAGGATGGAAAACCTGCTCGCCTATTGGATGTATCACCCGATGAAGAGCCCTTTTTGAATCAATTAAATTTGCTGACATTAAAACCCATTCTCTACGTTTGTAATGTGAACGAAGAGGAAGCCAGTACTGGAAATGAACACAGCCAAAAGGTTGCGGAACATGCCAAAAAAGTAGGAGCCAGAACAGCCATTATCTCTGCCGCCATTGAGGCAGAAGCGGCTGAGCTTTCAACGGAAGATCGACAAGAATATCTTGAATCCCTTGATCTCAAAGAAACAGGGCTTTCCCAAGTCATCCGAGAGGGCTATTCTCTGCTAAGTCTCATTACCTTCTTTACCATAGGTCCCAAGGAAGCTAGGGCTTGGACTGTCCAAAAGGGTTCAAAGGCACCCGGAGCCGCTGGCTGTATTCACACGGACTTTGAAAAAGGGTTTATTCGCGCAGAAACCATCGCCTATAACGATTTCTTATCTCTCAAAGGAGAGCAAGGTGCCAAAGAAGCGGGCAAGCTCCGCCTAGAGGGAAAAGACTATCTCGTCCAAGACGGCGATGTCTTCCACTTCCGCTTTAACGTCTAAATTCTTCACATCCTCGCGCAGAAAAGTCTGAACAAAGACAAGAATCGCAGTATCGCCGCGAATCCTCGAAAGAATGTATTTAAAGCTTCAGAAAGTTGGAAGTGAGTTTTTTAGCCACTTGGACATACACTTAACAATGCATTAAATTTATTTATGCACAACCAAGCCCAGACTCACATTATATTGTAGCAACATTCAAAAAACCAATTGAATTTTATGCATTTTCTTTTCATTGAATTTCATATATACATCATCATTATACAAATAAAATGTATTTATGTGAAGCTTGGTGCTTTAATGAAATCGATTTTCTTAAGTTATAAAAAGTTCGCAACCATATTCTGTATAGCTTGTTTTGTAAGCGCCCCTAGCCTTGTGTGGGCAGTAGAGGGAGATGAAGACACTTCCCCCGGATCACCTATTATTAGTATTAAACGATTCACATCCAAAAAAATTTCGATCTATCCAACAACGGACGAACCTGTAAACGAGGATCAGTGGAATACTACTAGAGAAAGAGGAGTGTCTACCAGTAGCCTGGGGGAGGTGAGCTTCAAAACTGATTCACATGGTCACCCCCTACCTCCCTCATCAACTAGTAGTATTGAAGATAGAAAATGGAATGCAAATCAATTTTTCCTTAACGGCGTGAAAGCCCTGAATGCTGGCAATAACTTGGAAGCAGTGGAGTGGTTTACTCAAGCCACTAACGAAAACCACACAAGAGCCCCTCTCTTTTTGGAGGGGATGTACGTCACGTGTAAAACTAAATTAGAAAATCCCGCCTCAAGAGCTGTCACTCCTTCTCTTGCCAAAAACATGCCAACTATTGTGTTTGTTGGATCAGGATATTCGTCTCTCCCCGCAGCAATATTGTGCCGTAGTTTTGGACTTAATGTCATCATAGTAGAGAAAAATGAGCGGTTATTTTCTGGTGCTAGTATCCTCGCTATCAGACTTCACTCTGGAGGAGAATACTCTACCCATGAGCACACTTCCGAGTCCTGTATGTACTCAAGCTTGCTATTTTTACAAATGCTTCCAGAATACATTTTCGCAAACTTACCACGTCTAGCCTTTCTTGTTTCAAAGTTAAAACAAGAAAAGTTGGAGTCAGAAGAAGAACTAACATTAGAACAAGTCAGAGAAAATTATGAGAGACGTCAAGAACAGTATTCAGAACTTTTTGCTGAACTTCGAAAACATTTTGACAGCGATGAAGAAACAGGCAATCAATTCCTGGGACTTCCTAGTGCCCTTTTTGAAGAATTAGAAGAAGACGAAAGATTTCCTCAATTCCTGGGAGGGATCTTGACAAAGGAAAAGGGGATGAACCCTATGTTAGTAGGGTCATATCTACTTAACCTTCTGAAAAGAAAGAATATTGAGACGTACACCAATCATGAAGTAACTGGAATAATCAAATATGCTACTTATCCTGATGGAGAAACACCAACTGGATACATGGTCTTAGCAGGAGAGCCCACCAAAAGAATTCACGCTGATTTTGTCGTAATTGCAGGTTCAGAGGGATCCTACCCCCTCATAAATAAGCTGATTAATTCAACAGGTAGTCCAACAGATAGCAGTATTTTTGTTAAGCACTCTGACGAGGAAATGCTAACTATCGCACAGAATCTTCGAAATAAACTGAATGAAGCTGCAGATGAATCGGCACTCAAAGAATCGCTATCTAATGTTTCTTCCTTCGTAGTGCCCCCCCCTCCGCCCAAAGAAGAAGAGAAAGTAAAATCCAACAGTGCATCACCTACCGATGCAAACGCCATACCCCAGCACGTCACAAGAGACAACACTCCATCAACCAGCCGAGGTAGCTCTTTTTCTATCGCCCCTGATTCACCCTATTCCTATAAAGACCTCAGTAGATTCGTAAAACATCCTGAATTACACATTTATGTTCGCGGGATCGTTCTTGCTAAAATAAATCAAAATCAAATCCCTATTTTCAAGGGACATAGGTCTGGGCTTTTCGGACAACCTGAACGCGGTGGTGCTATGTTGTGCCCAGTCAATGAGAAGTTCGCAGCCATCTACAGTCCAACAGATGAGGGGTGCCGATTAGATTCTGACACAGTCTCCTGTTTCCGAAGCAATCTACTAGGAAACATTGCAGCTCTTATGACACCATCAAAGGACGAACTTGATACAAGGTCACAAAAAACAGTAGATCATGTACAGGGTTTATATCCAGGCATTGAAATAGAAGTTCCTGAGATGCGTGTAAGGTGTACTTTGAGTACAGAACTTTCTCTCCGAAAGCGTAGTCCGATTGCCTTGATCTCCGCTTTTAAGGAGGCAAACGACGTTTTTTTTGCTGCTGCATTGAAGGGCACGTATGCTGCTAGTTTAGGAATTTTGATTCTTGAAAAACTTTTAACCCGCTTTGCTACCGAACCCGGCATTCAAACTCTCGATCCAGTCCTCAAAGACTATATTCTTGGTTTTCCAGGTGCCTTAGCTCCAGTAAAAAGCTCGACCTCCAATTCACGAGCCACTCCTACAGACCAGGATTTAGATCTGGTGCAAGTTGTTCATGAGGCCCAAGAACTAGAACAACTGAGGGAAATGGCTTCAAAACCACAAACAAAAAGAAAATACCCAAAATTAGATGGAAAAAATCATATATACCTCCCCAAGGAACTTAGGCTTACCGATGACTCTACTCCTCAGGATAAGCTTCTTGCCCTGGCCAGAAAGTTCGCATTTGAGAATGGATTCCCCGTCGAATTTGCCGATCCAAGTTATGAAATCGATGGGGATTTTTCTGTTCAACTTGAAAGAGTCTTAAGCAGCAAATTCATCACTGAATTAAATCTTTCTGGACGACAATTATCAGATACAGAGGCTGAAACACTTGGACAACAACTTAGAAAACACTCTCACTTAACCCATTTGAGTATTTCACGCTGCGGTATTTCCGACGATAGAATTGAAACTATTCTATACGATGCCAATAACCTTATTTCATTGGACGCCAGTGATAACGTTTTTGGAGAAGCAGGTATAAAAAGCATAGCCAGATTGCTCGTTTTGGGTGATGGAAATTTGACTAAGCTTTATCTTGCTAGCTCGAGACTTAATCAACCTGCCATTGAAAAACTTAGTCCCGCCGTTAAACGTAGTAAACTTAGCCTACTCGACCTCTCCTCAAATAGCGTTAATGGCCAACTGTTGACAACGCTTGTCGACTCACTCGAAAATCATGAAACTGTCTCCATTTTGAATTTGAAAGATAATCGAATTGATGTTCGAGATTGTTCTTGCCTAGCCAGATTATTTAGAAAGAATTCTGTTTTGAAGGACGTTGACCTCTCTCATAATTCTATTAATAATCAGGGGTGGTTTACCATGCTTACCTTAGGACTTGTTGATGTTTCAGCTTTTAAGGACGAAAACGAAGAGGGTAAAAAAGAAGAGGGCAAAAATGAATCGAGAACAGATGAGGAAGGCCCCAGTACAAAACTAAACACAAATGGGATAGTTTTTAATCGGAGCTTACAACACCTTAATCTAGATTTTAACAGTGGGTTAGACGACCATACCGTCCGAGTTATTAAATACGTCCTCCGCCAAGGACATTTTGGCTATTAAAAAAAATACAGGGACCAAATTAACTTTTATCATTGATTTAAAAGTAAAAAATGTATTTATTTCAAAATTGCTATACCTAATTTTTATATCATGACATACTGAAAAGAAAAAAATGAGAAAGTATCAACAATGAAAATAGCAATTTCTAAAGCGACTGCTGTAGCATTTGGCCTTTTTTATGCAACAGGAGCATTCGCTGGTTCTTCAGGGGGAGAAGACGCCGGCGACTCGGGAGAATCAGATAGAACCACATTCCAAGTTTCAGCCTCTGTTGCGGAGTCCTGTCAGGTCACCGCCAACGATTTGAGCTTTGGCAGTTACGACCCAATTGGCGTCAACGCTACCAATAATCTGAACTCTAGCTCAAATATTCAACTCACTTGTACCGTTGGGACAACGTATGACGTCGGTTTGAACCAAGGAACGACTTCTGGTGGAACAACGACGACGCGAAAGATGAAAGCCGCCAACGGGTCGGATACCTTAAATTATAAGTTATTCCAAAATTCGTCTCGAAGCATCAACTGGGGAAATTCTCCCGGCTCCGATACGAAATCAGGGACCTCTTCGGGCACCAACGAGACTATTACAGTCTACGGTGCCGTCCTGTCAGGGCAAGTGATTGATAACGATACGTATAGTGATGTAATAACAGTTACGGTGACATACTAAAATGAAACATAAAAACAAAATCCTACTCGCTTTCTTTAGCTGCTTACTTCTGTCCAATCCATCAAAGGTATTTGCGACAGGAAGCTATCATTTAAATCCTATCCGCCTCCATTTGTCCCCTCAAGACACGGTGACAAAGCTCCTTCTCAGGAACTTAAATGATGAAAGTGGACAGCTTCAGGTCCAACTAAAATCTTGGGACCAAAAGGACGGTGAAGATTTATATGAATTGAGCCGAGACATGGTCGTAAGCCCTCCTATCTTTCCCGTAAAAGGAAAAAAGAGCCAGACCATTCGGGTCGCCCTTAGAAATGCCCCCGATGAAAAACGGGAAAAAGCATATCGCCTGTTTATCACGGAAATCATCCCCGAAGTCACAACAGCGGCTCAGGCGAAGGCTCGACAGGGAAAGCTCCAGGTCCAATTGGTTATGAGTATTCCCGTATTCGTACATCCGAAAAATGAAACGGAGATGAAACCTATTTGGAAAGCAAAGCGCCTAGATAGCAAAACGGTGCAAGTGGATCTCCACAACGCAGGAGAAAACCATATCCGTGTCGCAGACTTACAGCTAAAAGATACCGCTGATAAGCCAATTAGCAAAAAGGAATCTACGTTCAGCTACGTGCTTCCAGAACAACGTCACACCTGGAAAATAAGCCTAGATAAAGACCTTACAGGCAATGAAATCAAGCTGACCGGGCTCCTTAAAGAGGACGAATACACAACAACGATCACGGTTGAGTAAGATATCTCAAGGGGCAGAGAACAGCCTCAAATCGGAGGTCAGATTAATGGCTTTGACCATTGCTGCCCTCCGTTTCTTGAACTTGTTTCCGGAAGCCTGAAGGATATACCAAGTGCCTCTAGATCCCACCGGCTTAAGACTTACAGAGGATTAAGCTCTCGTAATTTTTGTCCCGATGCACACTCAGGGGCCTCTGTCGTCGTGGTATATATTCCCCCTGGCTCTAATTCCTTAGTTTCAGTCCGACTAATTTCTGTTTCTCCAGGGATCCGATGCTCCGTCACTTTTGAAACTTTGTAACCATCATACTGCTTCAGGGAATGGCGCTTTTTTTTCTTAAAACCTGAAAATTCATCCCACTCCCGCACACAAATTGAAAAATTCAGACTCGCTTCCTTTGTCCTTTGTTCTCTCACACGCTCATCATTCTGCTGCTCATCTTCAAGAACAAACTCACCACCCTCAAAAGGCCTTTGGAAGCGCGTTCCTTTAAAAACGGCCTCCCAACCATCTTCCAAGGCTGTTCTAAGAGTGGTTTCTCCTAAAGCCTCATAGCCATATTGTTCCGTACGGTTAAATATATGGGAAGCTAAAGGAGTTCTTTCCTCGTTGAGCATAAATCTACTCACACTGAAAACATCAGTCGCATATAATTCACCATCATGATACGCATACTTTGAGTGGGATCCTCGTACCTCAAACTCTTTCTCTTGAGTGAAATCTTCCTCTTCCGACTGACTCTGAACTGTTGCCCGCACCACTGCATACATTTTCCCGTCTTCTTCAAACTCTGAATTATCTACCATAGAATAGGTAGCCCCCTCCATCCCAAATACTTTACTAGATGCCTCAGTAACTGTCGTACCAACAAATATAAACGCCAAAACCAACAAAGGCTTGCTGAAAAAACTGGATATTCTGCTCATCTGGAAACTCTCCATATATATAATATTTCCGTTTAACTCTATGGATAGATTTATTATGTAAAAATTAGGACGTCAACCGTCTTCTATCCTCCCCCTTGACAAAAGTCCAAATATGGATAAAATTTTAGATAAATTTTATATATAGACTATCCATAAACAACCGCAAAGGGATCAGGGAAATGGTTGATACAAGTACCTCACAAGAGATTAATCGTCGCGATTTGGCGCGCCCTGCCTTGGATGCATTTTTCAACATTGCAAATCTTTGGCACCTTGATACTGAGCAACAAATGAATTTGTTGGGCCTAGAATCCCGCTCCACCTTTTTCAAATGGAAAAAAGAGAAAAATGGCCTTTTGTCCAAAGATACACTAGAGCGGATTTCCTATATCTTAGGCATTTACAAAGCCCTCCAGATTCTATTCCCCAACCCTAGCATTGCCGATGAATGGATCCATAAAAGCAATACGGCTTTTGACGAGAAGTCTGCCCTAGATCGGATGCTATCTGGTAATGTGGTTGATCTATT
>Ga0066609_10001809_pt1 | contig 11934 bp, 6 predicted proteins | sample SaaInlV_DNA_150m_FD_60378 | JGI IMG/M metagenome (GOLD analysis project Ga0066609, IMG submission 60378) | Marine microbial communities from expanding oxygen minimum zones in the Saanich Inlet - SI075_LV_DNA_150m | ecosystem: Environmental > Aquatic > Marine > Unclassified | place: British...
CAATGAGCTTTTAAGAATTTTGGAGCATGTTGAAGGAAAGGTTGAGGTATCCCTTTCTGAAACAAATATATCATTCTCCTGCGATGGTATTTTGCTGACGTCTCGGCTCATTGACGGCACCTTTCCAGATTACGAAAAAGTTATTCCCGATCAGAAAACCTATAACCTTACCATTCCCTCCAAGAAGTTCTCAGAAACCGTAGATCGTGTGGCTATCGTTTCTGGAGACAAACTTCGGGTCGTGAAGATCGCTCTCGCGCCCAAAGTTGCCACATTGTCAGCAACCAGTTTAGACCATGGTAGTGCGGTTGAAGAGATGGAAGCCGAATATAAAGGCGATAAAGTGGCTTTTGGCCTTAATTCTAGATTTATTCTCGACGTGTCCCAGATCATCCAAGGGGCCAAGATAGAGTTTGCCATTAATGATCCTGGGGCCTCCATTTTAATCCGTGATTCAGAAGATCATACTGGATCCTACGTGATTATGCCTTTACGCGTTTGATGGGATCTGCTTCTTCAGCTAGTCTAGGGTCATTTTCACCAGATCAACCAGAGGCGAAGTCTCCGATTGCTGTGCCGCCCAAGCCCTTGGTTCTTGCCCAACTTGATCTGACAAACTTCCGATCATATCCCCAGCTTCATTTGCCCCTAGCACCGACACCAATCGTATTTATGGGGCCAAATGGGGCAGGGAAGACCAACATATTGGAAGCCATTTCTTTCTTAGCACCTGGCCGGGGTCTCCGTCGGGCTAAATTGCGTGACATAGTAAGTTGGCAAGCCTCGAAAACACCATCACCTGCCTGGGTTGTTTCTGCTCAATTAGAGACTCAGGGAGAGCGTATTCAACTTGGGACAGGTTTGGATCCAGCGTCCGATCCTCAAGGCACTGAAAAGCGCCTTATTCGGGTGGATGGAGAGCCTGTTACGTCGCAAACTGCCTTGGAAAAAATTCTAAGCGTGATTTGGTTGACGCCCCAAATGGATCGTTTGTTCCAGGAAGGGGGAGGTCATCGTCGCCGATTTTTCGATAAGCTCTGTATAACCCTTAATACCACGCATTCTTCTTTAGTATACAAGTACGAGTACGCCCTGCGAGAGCGTTCTCGTCTTTTAAAGATGGGAAGAGCCGATGATCACTGGCTGAATGCTTTAGAGGGGACCATGGCGGCAAGTGGGGTCGCTATTGCTAGTAACCGTCAGGAAATTTGCACCCACTTGACCCAGTCTTCCCTGTCATCGGACGGCCCCTTTCCTAAGGCAATTTTTCAGATGGAGGGTCTCATTGATGATTGGTTGTTGGCATCTTCATCTCTGGAAGTGGAAGAAAGAGTCCGGGAAACTTTGCGACAGAATAGACCCTCGGATGGGGAGGGGGGAGGGGCTTCAGTTGGCCCTCATATAAGCGATTTACAGGTGACTCACCAGGAAAAGAACTGTTTTGCCACTTTTTGTTCCACTGGAGAGCAAAAAGCGCTTCTTATTTCTATGATTTTGAGTCACGTTCGGGTACACTCCCTTCAACGAGAGAGAATGCCTCTATTATTACTGGACGAGGTGATTGCTCATTTGGATAAAAGCCGACGAGAAGCTTTTTTTCAAGAGGTGTGCGATTTGAAGGTGCAAGCGTTTTTGACGGGCACAGATGCGGATACCTTTACAGGACTTGACGGTCGGGCTCAATTTTTTAATGTTGAAGCCGGCGGCGTATTGCCTTTATAAAGGCAGAGAAAGGATGATGACAACGATGACCACAGAGACCTCTAATACACCAAACACCCCTGAGCCCCAAGAGGGAGAATACGGCGCCGACTCCATTAAGGTCTTGCGTGGCCTTGACGCGGTTCGTAAGCGCCCTGGGATGTACATTGGAGATACGGAAGACGGTTCCGGACTCCATCATATGGTCTATGAGGTGGTGGATAACGCCATTGACGAAGCCTTGGCCGGACATTGTGATCTTGTGGAAGTTATCTTGAATTCGGATGGGTCCGCAACCATTACTGACAATGGACGTGGTGTTCCCGTGGATATTCATGAAGAGGAAGGTGTGTCCGCTGCTCAGGTCATTATGACCCACTTGCACGCCGGCGGAAAATTCGATCAGAATTCATACAAGATCTCTGGTGGGCTCCACGGAGTAGGGGTATCCGTTGTGAATGCTTTGTCTGAATATCTTGAGATGAACATATACCGTGATGGGCATGAGCACTATATTAAGTTTCTAGATGGGGACCCTGAAGCACCTCTTAGCGTAAAGGGGCCTGCTGGTGAAAAAGCAGGCACTCACATTACTTTTATGCCTTCCACCAAGACATTCGGCGATATTAAGTTCAACTTTGGCACCCTAGAGCATCGTTTGCGGGAACTGGCCTTTTTGAATTCAGGGGTCAGACTTATCCTTACCGACAACAGAGAAGTAGAACCCAAAACTGTTGAGTTGCATTATGAAGGCGGTGTTGAGGCCTTTGTTCGATACTTAAACCGGAGTAAGAACCCCATTCACCAACCTCCTGTCAGTATTATGGGTGAAAAAGACGGCATTACGGTAGAAGCGTCTCTGGAATGGACTGATGTTTATCATGAAGCTCTTATATGTTTTACCAACAACATCCCTCAAAGAGATGGTGGAACTCATTTGGCGGGACTTAAAGCGGCGCTGACCCGGACCATTAATAACTATGTGGCTAAAAATCCCATTCCCAAAAAGGAAAAAATAAACTTTTCCGGGGATGATACACGGGAAGGCTTAACGTGTGTCTTGTCTGTGAAAGTGCCCGATCCTAAGTTTTCCTCACAGACCAAAGACAAGCTGGTTTCCTCAGAGGTGCGTCCAGTTGTCGAAGGAATTGTTGCGGAAAAGTTAGACCAGTGGTTGGAAGAACATCCTCAGGATGCTAAGAAAATCATTTCCAAAGTGCTAGAGGCGGCGAGTGCCCGTGAGGCCGCACGAAAGGCCCGCGAACTGACGCGACGGAAAGGAGCCCTAGATATGGCCTCTCTTCCTGGGAAGCTCGCAGATTGTCAAGAACGTGATCCTGCCAAGAGTGAAGTGTTCATCGTTGAGGGTGACAGTGCTGGTGGGTCTGCCAAGCAAGGCCGTGACCGTAAATGTCAGGCCATTTTGCCCCTGCAAGGTAAGATTCTGAACGTTGAGCGAGCGCGTTTCGATAAAATGCTAAGTTTTGCCGAAATTGGCACGCTCATTACGGCCCTTGGGACAGGTATTGGCGCAGACTTTAATATTGAAAAGACCCGCTATCACAAGATCATCATCATGACCGATGCCGACGTGGATGGAAGTCATATCCGGACTCTTTTGCTTACTTTTTTCTTTCGTCAAATGCCGGAGATTATCAATAAAGGGTACCTCTATATCGCCCAGCCTCCGTTGTATAAGGCAAAACGCGGAAAGTCTGAAATTTACCTAAAGGACGATCGGGCGTTGGATGATTATCTCGTCAATGCGGGTGTAAGCGACACGGTTCTTACGTTGGGTGATAAAACCCAAGTGGGGACCAATGAGCTTTTGTCCTTTGTAGAGATCGGCCGTAAAGTCAAAAAATTAGTAGAGCCTTTAGCTTCACGCATTGGCAATCAGGAAATCGTCGAGCAAGCCGCCATTTTGGGGCTTTTGGGGGCGGATAATTTGCACGACAAGACAGCGGCGACTAAAAAGGCTCAAGAGCTTGCCAAAAGACTCAACGATCTCCTCCATAAAGGCATTGATTTGTGGAAGGGAACAGCTGAAGACGATGGCAGCATTCAACTAAGCCGTACCATCCGAGGCGTGACAGAAGAATACGTCTTAGATCAGGACTTAATGCGAACGGCTGAGGCTCATATGTTGCATGAGATGGGTGAAGAAATGGGGAGTATCTTCAGTAATCAGCTAACGTTAACCACCAAGGAAAAGATGTTTACCATTAATGGCCCAACGGAACTTTTTAATAAGATATTAGAAATTGGTCGCAAAGGTATATACATCCAGCGCTATAAAGGATTGGGTGAAATGCGTGCCGTTCAGTTATGGGAAACAACTTTGGATCCTGATGCGCGAACCTTGCTTCAGGTAAAGATTGGCCATGCAGACCAAGCAGAAGAGATCTTTTCAACACTCATGGGCGATGTGGTAGAACCCAGACGTGAATTCATTCAAGAAAATGCCTTGAAGGTTGTCAACTTGGATGCTTAGGCGATGTCTAACAAAGACCCAAACAGTGGAAAATCTTCTGTTCAAAAGGTAAAGTCTCCCAAAAGGGCAAGTCCAAAGAAAAAGAAAGGAAAGCCCTTTAAATGGGGCGTGGTTCGCATTGGGTTGATCCTGTTCATATGGGCCTCTGTTATAGGGACGGCCACGTTGGGTTGGTACGCCTATGATCTCCCGGATATACGACACTTAAAACCAGGAACGCGGCGGGCGAGCATTAGCTTGTTAACCACCGAAGGCCAGACTTTGGCCATCTATGGAGAGACCTCTGGCAGGCCTCTTAAAGTAGAGGATGCTCCAACTAGCTTATTGCAAGCTATTTTTGCTATAGAAGACCACCGATTCTATGATCATTGGGGGTTGGATTTTTTTGGCCTGTTGCGTGCCTTTTATACGAACATTCGGGAAGGGCGTGTGGTTCAAGGCGGCAGCACATTAACCCAGCAATTGGCCAAGAATGTGTTTTTGTCTTCCAATCGATCCATTCGACGAAAAGTCCAAGAAGTGATATTGGCGTTCTGGTTAGAGCATAAATTTACCAAGGATCAGATATTAAGCATTTACCTTAATCGCGTTTATTTGGGACGGGGGGCCTTTGGATTTGAAGCGGCTGCCCAGACTTATTTCAACAAGCCAGTGCGCTTTTTGACCCTGTTGGAATCTGCTGTTTTGGCGGGGCTCCTTAAGGCGCCGTCTCGGTATTCACCAGCCTCCAATCCAGAGTTGGCTTTGAAACGGGCAAAGGTGGTGTTGATGAAAATGGTGGATGTTGGATTTATTTCAGAGCAAACCAAGGAAGCGGCCCTAGATCAGGGCCTTCAGCTTAAGAAAATGCCAGAGAAAATCGAAGGCGTACGCTATTTTACCGATTGGATTGTTGATGAGCTCCCTCTTTATGTAAGTGATATGAATCGGGATTTAGTGGTGGTGACGACCTTAGACCCTCCGTTACAAAAGAAGGCCGATAAAGCTTTGGCCCAGGGCTTAAAGGACTTTAAATTGGAAGACGAGCAAGTGGCCTTGCTTTCTATGAGTCCTGATGGTGCTGTGCGGGCCATGGTGGGGGGCAATGCCTATGGAAAGACACAATTTAACCGGGCGACTCAGGCTTTGCGTCAGTCGGGATCCATATTCAAGTTCTTTGTGTACTTGGCCGCTTTGGAAGCCGGGTTGGACTATAAAACGCCTGTGAAGGATGGTCCGGTACGTTTTGGTAACTGGCGCCCAAAGAACTATGGATGGAAATCTAGAGGAGAAATCAGCCTAAAGGATGCCTTTGCCTATTCCGTGAATACAGCGGCGGTGCGTTTTGCCCATCAAATCAAGGTGGCGCCCATCAAAGAAATGGCAAATCGCCTGGGCGTGAAACATCCTATGGCTGACGATCTGACAATGGCTCTGGGGAGTTCGGACGTCACCCTATTAGAACTTACGGGGGCCTTTTCTGTGGTCTCCAATGGGGGATATCAAGTAGAGCCCTATGGCATCCTTCAAGTGCGAGATCGGTCGGGGGTTGTCTTATATAAACGGGAGTCAGTCTCCCGCAAGCGTCTTTTGTCTTCCCACGTTGCCCAGTCCATGGATGGCCTTTTAAATGCCGTTATGGAGTATGGAACAGGGAAGGGTGGACGGGTGGAAGGCCTTCGCGGCGCCTCAAAGACGGGCACAAGCCAATCCTATCGAGATGCCTGGTATATTGGATATACTTCCCATTTAACAACAGGTATTTGGATGGGACATGATTTGGGAAAACCCATGAACAAAATTACGGGGGGTAAGATTCCGGCACGCCTTTGGAAGGCATATATGCAGTCTCTTAAAGGGGCTGAGAGTTCAGCAACGTCAAGATCCTCCTGAGATCTTTTTGGGTGTTTTTAATAGCAGCAACATGGCCTTCTAAAAGCTTGATCATCGCGTGATCCTGTTCAGAGCGGGCCATCATAAGATTTTCTGCCAGTTGAGAAGTATAACGGTTTAGTTCGGTTGTTTCCCGATAGAATTTTTCCTGCCAGATTGTCTTTGTGATGTGATTCAAATCTTTTGCAGATTTATGAGAGGCCATGGCAAATTGCGCCAAAAGCCGGTTAGTCTTTTGTAGCTTTTCATGGGTAGCATGAGTTTGAGTAACTTGTTCCTTCAAAGTAGTCAAAGCGTCCCTGCCGTAAAGCTTATTTTTTATTATTATTTACATTTATCCTAACACAAAATGAAATCGTATTTAATGGGGAATGATTTTGGATCAAGCATTATTTGTAGCGTGATTAGAAAAGGGAAGGGTTTGCAACACTAGAATGAGTGGATCCTTGCAGTTCTATCTGATAGGCCTATATCTATCTATAAAACGCTTCACTGTACTATTTTTTCCAAAAAGGGAGCGTCGTGCTTGCGACAGAGAGGCTATCCCACGAGATAAGTTTTCATGACCGACCCTCAATTCCCGAATTTGTTCATCGAGATTATCCTTAGCAGAAGCGTCATCTTCCTTTTCTATCTCATCTTCTAAACTAAGTCTGTGTTGATACATTTTGTTTCTATGGGCGATAGCATCATCTAGTACTTGTGTCGTGGATCTTTCTGTTACGACGCTACTATCCATATTCATACCTTCAAGTTTGTTTTTTATGCCCTCAGTTTTTACTTTGGCCGTATCCAAATAGCTTATGGTGGACTTTCCTAAATCATGCATTTTTTTAGCTAGCTTGAATTTAGAATCTAAGCGGGTTCTTTCTTTTGCGGTCTTAGCTTTTCTTTTTAAACTAGCAAATTTTTTCGCATCCTTATTGTACGCGTCTTGTTGTTTTTCCAAAGCAGTTTTCTGTGCATCAAAGGTTTTTATGCTTTCATTAGCACTTTCAATATGTTGATTTGCTGTGTTAGGTGAGTACTCAGGTAGCTGTTTTACTTGTAGAGGGGGACTTGCCTGTTCTTTTTGAATTGCTGCGTCATAGAGTTGTGTCAGGTGTATCATTTTTTGTGCATGGCTTTTCAAATTGTCTGGAGCAACTGTTTTTTCTGAAAAGTAATTTTTTATTTTAGGCAATTTTTCTGGAAAATCTGAAGTATCAATTGCAATTTTCTGACGATAAAATTCTATATGTGCAGGAATAATTGTATCTCTAAAAGCCTGTATATCATGACTTACATTACGTCCCATTTGAAGTCCAATTTTCGCATCCTGAACAAACTGATGAAGATTTTCTTCAGAAAGTTTTGCAGGATTTTGAGTTAAAAGGTGGGATATTTGTTCTTGGTGGGTGGTAAGAGAGCTGTTCAAACTCTCGGACATCTTAACAACTTCTCTCTTGGTGAAATCTCCAGGTCCTTTTTGTTGAGTTTTTTTGATTGGCTTGGTTGGTGGAATCGGTTTGGGATGTGTAAAGGGCACTACAATCGGGGGTGGTTTAGGAACTATAACTGGATGAGGGGGTGTAATCGGTGTAATTGGCGTGGGAGGTTCTGAATCTGAGTAAGAGAGAGGAGGAAGGCTCGGGGGCGGTAGAATATCGGGATGTCCCGATTGAGGCTTTTTAAGGACTTCTGGGGATTGTGTCTTGCCTGGCATCTTTGGATGCATAAATTTTTTCGGAGGAGGAGGTGGTGTTGTCAAATCATCATCCTCGTCATCATAGTGAGGAGGTATATAGTGTGCTTTGGGAGGCTGAAGAGGAGGAACATATTTATGTGGCGTTATAAGTACGGGTAACGAAGAAGGGTCTTTAGATTTTGATTTAACTTTTTTACTAGGTTTATCCTGCTTCCCTGGTTGCCCTAAACCTCCTGCAGGTTTCGACTGAATTATTGGCTGTTGTTGAGGAGGGGGCGGTGGTGGTTGAATCGGGCTAGGAACGAAAGCAGGTGGCAGTTGTGGTTGCTGAATCTGAATAGCGGGCTGTTGGAGCGGAATAACAGGTTGTTGAGGAGGTTGAACTGCTTGTACAGGTTTAGGGGTGGCCTCTATGGGCTGTAGCTTTGGAAGTACAGGTGTTTTTTTTCCAGGTTTACCTGAGATGATTGTATCTCTCGTGTCTTCCATTCGATAGGAGTGTCCTCCCTTAATGCCTATTTTTGCTGCTTCACTAACGGGAATGCTTCGATACAAAACAACTTCATCTGTTTCGTGTCTTAACTTTTCGTTGATGTTGCCCACAAGGGTAGGGGATTCTTTGATCTGCTGTAGTGTATAAGGTGAATCCAGAGTGCCACTACCTGACTCTCCTTTCGGGGCGACAAAAATAGAATGTCTGGGGTATAGGTTTCTACTTTTATCAACAAATAACGGCGCTGTTTTGGAATATAGCGGTATAAAGGCTTTGGAATGAGCCATGGGACTCCACGCCAGAACAAGGAATAGCACCAATAGAAAAGTCCCAAAAGCAGACAGGATTTTGTTTGCGTTTCCATATGTTTTAAAAATAATCTCACAAAACAACTTTCTCAAACGTTAAAGGCTCCCCAACCATGTGTCTAGTTTATACATCTGTTTTCTCCCCTAAAACAGAATAGAAAATACTATCTACCCTAATATTCTATCAGAAAATGGATAGCTATTGTTCTAATTTATGGGTTGCTTCAACCCTAGGGAACATTTTTTACATTTTAAGAATCTACTTTTGAGTCGGGCATTTATGTTGGGTTAAAATCACATAATTTTTTTATCAAGGTGCGTTGCACTTTTGAAAGGATTCTGGCATGTTTGCGGCGAGATGAGTTTTTATTAAAAGAGTGCTCGCAATATAAATTAATTAAAACAAAAGGTTATAGAAATGTCTCCCGAATTATTTGTAATTTTATGTGCCGTTTTAGCGTTGCTTTATGGTCTGTATGCCTTTGGAAGTGTGATGAAAGCCAGCAAGGGAACCGACAAGATGCAGGAAATTGCTCGGGCCATCCAGGAAGGGGCACGGGCTTACTTGAATCGCCAATATACGGCCATAGGCTTAGTTGGTGTTGTTGTTGGGATAGTCCTTTGGTTTTTCATAGGGTCCCATGGAAGCATAGGGTATGCCATTGGGGCCATTTTGTCGGGAGCAGCAGGGTACATCGGCATGAACGTCTCTGTCCAAGCGAATGTTAGAACCGCAGACGCAGCACGCCGCGGGTTGAAAGAGGCCCTTTCCATTGCGTTCAAATCAGGGGCTATTACTGGAATGTTGGTGGTTGGCTTAGGGCTTTTGGGTGTAAGTGTATACTATTTTATATTGTTGCAGTCAGATCTTACCACACGGGATATTTTAGAGGCTCTTATTTCTCTTAGCTTTGGCGCATCGCTCATTTCCATATTCGCTCGTTTAGGGGGCGGCATTTTTACAAAGGGTGCTGATGTTGGTGCCGATTTGGTTGGGAAAATTGAAGCAGGCATTCCCGAAGATGATCCCAGGAATCCGGCCGTGATTGCCGATAACGTAGGGGATAACGTAGGGGATTGTGCTGGAATGGCCGCAGACCTATTCGAAACCTATGTTGTGACGATTGTGGCAACCATGTTGCTGGGGGCCATATTCTTTACAGGGGAAGTCCAATCTCAAATGATGATGTATCCTCTTTTGATTGGAGCTGTTTGTATTATAGGATCCGTTGCCTCTACTTTCTTCGTCCGTCTCGGAAAATCAAAGAATATTATGGGCGCTCTTTATAAGGGATTGCTTGCTTGTGGGGTTATTTCTGCGGTACTTATCTTTGGCGTCACCCATTATGTATTAGGCGACACGAGCATACTATATGGGACAAGCTATATAACAGGGAGTGATCTTATTTGGTGTTCCTTTACGGGGCTTTTGGTGACGGGGCTTTTGGTGTGGATTACGGAGTATTACACCTCAACCGAGTACCGCCCAGTCCGAAATATTGCAAAAGCTTCCGAGACGGGCCATGCAACCAATATTATCCAGGGGCTTGCCGTATCCATGGAATCCACAGCATTGCCGGTTCTTGTTATCGTAGCAGGGATCGTTTTCACGTATATGACCGCAGGATTATACGGCGTAGCCATTGCGGCAACGACCATGTTGGCTCTCGCGGGCATGATTGTAGCGTTGGATGCTTATGGGCCTGTGACGGATAATGCTGGCGGTATTGCTGAGATGGCAGAACTGCCTGCAACCACACGGAAGGTAACAGATGCTCTCGATGCTGTTGGAAACACTACAAAAGCCGTAACGAAAGGTTATGCCATTGGATCAGCTGCCCTAGCAGCCTTAGTATTGTTTGCCGCCTACACCCAGGATCTCAATCATTATTTCCCCAGTGTTCAGTGTGAGTTCCGCCTTCAAGATCCGTTTGTGGTCATTGGACTCTTTCTAGGGGGCCTTTTGCCTTACTTGTTTGGGGCTTTGAGCATGATGGCTGTGGGACGCGCAGCTAGTGCAGTTGTCATAGAAGTACGACGCCAATTCAAAGAGATTAAGGGTCTTATGGAAGGAAAGGCCAAGCCTGAATATGGCAGAGCGGTTGATCTTTTGACGAAGGCTGCCATCAAGGAAATGATCATTCCCTCTTTGTTGCCCGTTTTGTCACCGGTGGTTGTTTATTTTGTGGTTGAAATGGTTGCTGGGCAAAGAGCTGCCTTTACGACCCTGGGTGCCATGCTTTTAGGCACGATCGTCACCGGCATTTTCGTGGCCATTTCCATGACTTCTGGCGGGGGTGCGTGGGATAATGCCAAGAAATACATTGAAGATGGCAATCATGGTGGAAAAGGATCAGATGCTCATATGGCAGCAGTGACAGGAGATACGGTCGGAGATCCTTACAAGGATACGGCTGGACCTGCCATTAACCCCATGATCAAGATTATCAACATTGTGGCTCTTCTCATGCTGGCGATGCTGGCGTAGGCAGCGTTCAAATTTAATTCCAGGTGGTGGATGTGTTTATATGTTTCAGATGGCATCTATACTCTGCCATGTCCTAAGTTCTGGATCTCGCGCTCATAAGAAATTCTAAGGCGCGCCTATCTGCTTGCCAAGAATTCCTAATGGCCGAGATGACACATTCAGGTAGTCATTGAGTCGGTGCGAGCCTGTAGAGGATGTTTTCAAAATTTACCTCGAAGATCTAGCAGGAGTAGTTGCTTTTGAGAGAGCAGGTGAAGAAGTCGCACGATAGTGTCTTCCCAGAACCTATGAACTCTAGGCGAACCGGCGTCTTAAGCCGGTGAGACTTAGAGTGAGTTGGTATCGTGGGATCCAGTTTCGGAGGACAAGGAGAAGATTGAAATCACGTCGAAGCGTATACTGACTGCCAAAACTCGTCTTCCTGGCCATTAGGCTAAAATTCGTCTTCCCGGCCATTAGGAATTCTTAGCAAGCCGAAGGCGAGCTTTAGAATTTCTTATGAGCGCGGGATCCATGTCTTAAGAAATGCACAGATATGACCAGAGCTACAGGTCACTTCTCTGACCTCCAAATCGTACTTCCGTCATGATTTAACTGGATCCCGCGATACCAAGGCACTCTACGACTCACCGGCTTAAGACGCCGGTTCGCTTAGAGTTCCTAAAGGTTCCGGGATGACGGCGTTGTGCTAACTGCTTTTTCCGATATTTCTTACCAAAAATCCGTTCAAGCCCCTTGATACACGCCCAAGGCCACAGCACACTTTTCTGACTGCTGACTGCTGACTGCTGACTGCTGACTGCTGACTGCTGACTGCTGACTGCTGACTGCTGACTGCTGACTGCTGACTGCTGACTGCTGACTGCTGACTGCTGACTGCTGACTGCTGAC
>Ga0066609_10001829_pt1 | contig 11873 bp, 10 predicted proteins | sample SaaInlV_DNA_150m_FD_60378 | JGI IMG/M metagenome (GOLD analysis project Ga0066609, IMG submission 60378) | Marine microbial communities from expanding oxygen minimum zones in the Saanich Inlet - SI075_LV_DNA_150m | ecosystem: Environmental > Aquatic > Marine > Unclassified | place: British...
CTGCCAACTTTTTAGAATTTTTATAACAGAAGCTTTATCTTAGTCTAACTATATGTTAGGTCAAGGTAGAGCTTTTTTTTTGGACTTTTTTTATTGGGGTTTGTTAATTTAGTGACATATCAATGTCATATTATATAATTTGTATATTATAAAGTATATAATAAAGCAATTATTAAGCTTAGCTATATAATAATAAATTATTAAACAAACAAAAGGAATTGGAATGACTAAATCAGAATTAATTGATGTAATGGCTGAAAAAGCTGGATTATCTAAAAAAGATGCAGGTGCAGCATTGAATGCATTTACGGATGCAGTAACAGAAACTTTATCTAAAGGTGATAAATTAGCACTTATTGGATTTGGTACATTTAGTACTTCATCAAGAGCTGCTAGAGAAGGAAGAAATCCATCTACTGGTGCTGCTATGAAAATTGCTGCATCTACAGTTGCTAAATTTAAAGCTGGTTCTAAATTAAAAGAAGCTGTTAATTAGTATTTATTTACTATATTAAAAAAAGGGATGAGATTTAATTCTCATCCCTTTTTTATTTTTTAATAATATATTAATTTTCAATATTTGTATAATGTAGTTCTAAACCTTTAGATGTAGTTACAAATCCATTGATATTTATCTTTCCATCATGTACAAGTTTATGGTGCTTTTTACAAAGTGGTATGAGATTAAATTTATGATTTTTGTTAATATGACCAATAAATCCCTTGTCATCACTTTTTGATTGTTCTTGTATATGATGTATATCATCAACTTTAGATCCACATATTGCACATGAGGCAATATATAAGTCTTTATTATACTTACTTGATTTTTTATGAGTCATTCTTTCAATTGTATTATAATCATCTGTAATACGTTTTCTAATACTATTAGCAACATGTAGAAACTCTTGATCCATATGTAGTGACTTTGCAAACTCTAAACCATATATGCTACTACCACTTCCATATTGTAGTTTTCTATCAAATATAAGTTTATCTTGATCATCTTTATACATTACACTTAAATGAAGGCATATAATATTTTTAAGTTTTTCAATTTCTTCTAGGTGTGGTAATTGATGTAAATGTGTTGCAAATACAAATATTGATTTTAGTGATGCAAGTTTAAGTATAGCAGATGCTACAATACTTATTCCACTCATTGTTTCTGTACTATGACTAATTTCATCCCCTAAAATAAGAGAGTTAGATGTTGCTCTATTAAATATATTTTTTAGATCTAGCATCTCTACAGTAAATGATGATAATCCTTTACTAATGTTATCAGCCCCACTAATTCTAGTAAATATGGAATCAAATAAAGAAAATCTCATACTAGATGCAGGAACAAAAAAACCAGATTGAGCTAGAATTACAGCAATACCTATTGATTTCATTAATGATGATTTACCACTACTATTAATTCCATATAGTAATACCCCATGCATTTTATTATCATTTATAGTATCATATTTACTATTTTTAATAATTATATTATTTGAATATTCTTTTTTTGCTAGATTTAGATCTCCTAAAATAATATCATTAGGCACGTAGATTCCATTTTCTTGATTTTCTTCAATAATAGGATGTCTAAGTGCATTAATTTCAATAAAGTTATTATCATTAGATGTTTTAACTATTTTAGGACATATATAATTGTATTTTTTTGATGTTTTAATATTTGATACTGTTAAATCAATTAATGCAATAAAGTTACATATATCTAGAATTATTGGGGTATATTTAGTATCGTATATTTTAATTTGTTCTCTAAATACTTGCTTGTTTAGTTCTATTATTTTTTGTTGATTTGCAGTATATTTATCTGATATATTCTCAGTAATAGTATTTGAAATTTTTACATTTGTAGTTTGTATTTTTATTTTAAAATCTTTAAATTGATAAAGTTCATTATCAATAATTAAATGTGATTCTAGAAGCTCTTTTTGTATTAATTTATATCTATTTCTTGTAAGTTGGATAAAAAATCCTTCTTTATCAAGTTTATTTATAGTTACATAGTTTGTATCATCATTTTTTGTAAAATATTTTGAAATATGATCTTTAAATATATTAAGTTTATTTTCAAGAACTTTATTTTCTTGAACTAGAGAATCAATTTTGGCATTTATATTTGGCATAATCATATTTTGTTGAATATCTTTAAGCATATATTTACCACATATATCTAGATTAAAAGTATTATTTATATTATTTATTAATATATTTAGTTCATCACTACTACAAGGTGATTGGAAAAATTTATAATTTTCCATAAATTTTATAATTTCATTTACACTATTTAAAGAATCATATAAATAACTAAGTTCAAATGGATGTAATTTATTTAATTTAATTCTTCTGGCTAATCTTTCAATATCATAAATATTTGATAATTCATTTTCAATTGGAGTATGATAATCATATAAATCTTTAGATAAATTGTATCTTTTTAATAATTCTTTATGATCTTTTATAGGATGTGTAAGTCTCTCTTTTAAAAGTCGTTTACCCATTGCTGTTGATGTATTATTTATTAATTTGGCAATACTTGTATTGCTATTTGATTCTAATATATTTAACTGTTCTAGTGCGTTGTTTCCTAAATATACATATTTACTAACATCTAATTTTATAGGATGTGATAATTTCTGACAAATACTACTATCATGGCTTACAATAAAGTCAATTAAAATTGCTAAACATTCACTTGCTAAGGAATATCTTTCCATGTCTAAGTGTTCTATAGGTGTTAATAAAGATTGTATATTAAAAGCAGTTTTAAATAATTCATTTTGATAATTTATTTTAGTTCTATGTTTATTAATATGAAATATTTTATTACTACATTCTAAATAGTTTATTACTTCTTGTTGGTTAATTTCTTTGGATGCAAATGTAATAATAAGTTCATTAGTCTTATGCATATTCATATAATTAAATACTTCATCAAGTGCAAAACTAGGATCTTCACTTGTTCCATATACCTCATTATAATAACATTTTCCAGTAGTTACATCAATAGCACTATATCCAATAAGATAATTTTCTTTATTTTGATCAATAATAATTGATGTTGTATTATTTTCATCACTATTTATTGCAAAATCAAAGTTTGTACCTGGTGATATTATTGCATCAAGAATTCTTGTAACTTTAGGTGGTAAGCCTTTTTGTTTTATTAATACAATAGTATATTTTTCTTCTGAAATAATTTTACCAAGATGTTTTTCTAATGATATAGCTGGCACACCAGCCATAAGTGGGTTTTGTTCTGAATTTTCTAAAATATTTTTATTTTTTCTTGTTAATTGAATATTTAATAATGATGCAATTTCTTTTGCTTTTCCTATTTGTTCTTTTTCATTATTTATTTCATAAACTTCAAAAAATGTACCTATTTCCATTAATACTATTGTATTTGAACCATATTTTTCTTCAAATAATCTTTGTAATTTGAAATATGATGATGTAAGAAGTTGATCTTTTTCTTCTAGTATATTATTTACTAATTCTTTAATTGGATTATTCATGAATCTTTTCAGTTATATTTGTAAATATTGGTTTATTGTCATTCATTACACCAGTCCAATCTCTAACTAAGTTTCTTTCTTTTTTTGTTAAAAAAGATTCTTCATGGAAATAAATATAATCACTTGGTGGCATTGCTATATATATTGATCTAAATATTTCTTTAATTTTTTTATTTTGTTCGTTTATAGTGTAACTATTCCAAATTGAAAAGTTTAGCCATTGTCTTCCATCTTCTACATGAGATGATACACTCCATGATACTGGTGCAATACTACTATACCATGGCCAATTTGTATCATTTGAATGACAATCATAACATGAACGTTTAAATATATTCATTATTTCTTTAGGAGCATGTATTTCTAATTTTGGATTGCTTTTTGGATTAGTTTTTTCAATTTGTATTATTTGTAATAAAATAATTATTATAAATATGATTATAAATGTATTTTTCATTTTTATATATTATCCAAATAATAGATTATATGGTCTAGATGTATTTTGTATAAATTGTGCAATAGATATATTTCTACCATATCTTGCAAATTCTTTTCCATCTAAGAATACCAATATAGTAGGTATTGAAAATATACTATATTCACCACATGTTAAAGGGTAGTCTTCAGTTTTTATTTCTAAAAAGTTTATTTTTTCAAAATTATTTTTAATAGTTTCTTTAATTTTAGGTTGTAGCACTTTACATACACTACAATTTTCACCACTAAAATATACAATAATAGCTTCTTTTTCTTTAATTATTTTTTTTAATAAATTAACTTCCATTTCTTACCTTATTTTATAATAATATCATAGTTTGGTTTTTCTTGAAATGTAAAAAAATTATCACTAAAAATTGGATTTTCTTTTACACTAAAAAAGATAATAACAATAGTATTATCTAAAGGATCATTATATTTTATTTGTCTAATTTTATTTTCATTTAATACAATTGTATAATCAGTATCATAAAGTGTTGCACTATATTTATTATCTTCTATCTGTTTTGAATTTGAAAGTAATAATGATAAATTTAATTTATTATCAAGAGATGTATAAATTGCTTGTTCTAATTCAGGTTCTTCAATTATTAAAGTATTTTCAGTTATATAAATATTTTTAATTGTTGGTGTTTTATATTTCCATAATATATCATTATTTTTATTTAGATATATATTTCCCTTATATTTTATACTTTTATTACTACTATTTGTAATGGTTTGTATAAAGTCTGCTTGAAATGGCTTTAGATTAATTGTATTAGCAAATAATAGATTGTTAATCGTAATAAAAATGAAAAATAGTAATTGTTTAGTCAAAGAATATCCTTATATTTAATATATACATTTTATCCAAAAGTTAATAATAAAATAATAATAATATTTTCGATACAATCATGTATATTAATAAAAGGTCTTATATATTATGTTAAATATATTTTCAAAAATTTTTGGTACAAGAAATGATAAAATTGTAAAAAAATATCTAAAAAAAGTTAAGCTTGTAAATGCTTTAGAATCTACATATGAGCAAATGGATGATGAGCAGTTAAAACAAGTATTTCAAGATTTAAAACAGCAAGTTCAAAATAATGAAAAAACTGTTGAAGAGGTTTTAAATGACTCTTTTGCAATTACAAGAGAATCTGCTAAAAGAGTTCTTAACATGAGACATTATGATGTACAAATCATCGGAGGAATGGTGTTGAATGACAATACTATTGCTGAGATGAAAACAGGAGAAGGGAAAACTCTTGTAGCGACATTACCTGTAATATTAAATGCAATGACTGGTAAAAGTGTGCATGTTGTAACTGTAAATGATTACTTAGCTACTAGAGATGCTGAAGTAATGAAACCTTTATATAATTTTTTAGGATTTAGTGTAGGTTCAATTGTAGGTAGCATTGAAGATGATCAATTAAGAAAAGATCAATATAGTGCAGATATTACATATGGTACAAATAATGAATTTGGATTTGATTATTTAAGAGACAATATGAAATATTCTTTAGAAGAAAAAGTGCAAAGAGGACATTATTTTGTAATTGTTGATGAAGTTGATTCAATTTTAATTGATGAAGCTAGAACTCCATTAATTATATCAGGTCCTACAAATCATAAAAATGATAACTATGTAAAATCAAATGAGATTGCACTTAAACTTGAAAAAGGTGAAAGAATTGAACCTACATCAGCAGATCAAAGTGTAAAAACTACAGGTGATTTTACAGTTGATGAAAAAAATAAAATTGTTCTTATTACAGAACAAGGTATAGTAAAAGTTGAAGAATTATTTGGCGTAGACAATATGTATTCATTAGACAATGCTTCATTATCTCATAATATAGATCAAGCTTTAAAAGCACAATATATTTTTGAAAAAGATGTTGATTATGTTGTAAAAGATAATGAAGTAATTATTGTTGATGAATTTACTGGAAGATTAAGTGAAGGAAGAAGATTCAGTGATGGATTACATCAAGCATTAGAAGCAAAAGAAGATGTTAAAATTCAAGATGAATCACAAACATTAGCAGATGTTACATTCCAAAATTATTTTAGAATGTATGATAAATTATCTGGTATGACAGGTACAGCACAAACAGAAGCAACAGAATTTGCTGAGATATATGATTTAGATGTTATATCTATCCCTACAAATGTACCAATCTTAAGAGATGATAAGAATGATCTTATATACAAAACAGAAATTGAAAAATTTGAAGCTGTATGTAAAAGAATACAACAAATAAATAAAACTGGTCAACCTGTATTAGTAGGAACTGCATCAATTGAAAAATCTGAGCATCTTCATAGTCTTTTAAAAAAGGCAAAAGTTCCACATACTGTTTTAAATGCAAAACAGCATGAAAAAGAGGGTAAAATTGTCGAAGATGCAGGTCAATTTGGTGCTGTAACTATTGCTACAAATATGGCTGGTCGTGGTGTTGATATTAAATTACCACAAGAATGTTTAGATGCTGGTGGATTAGCTATTATTGGTACAGAACGACATGAAAGTAGAAGAATTGATAATCAATTAAGAGGTAGAGCAGGTCGTCAAGGAGATGTAGGACAATCTCAATTTTATTTATCATTAGAAGATAATCTTTTAAGAATTTTTGGATCAGATAAAATTGCTGGTGTTATGTCTAGGCTTGGATTAGAAGAGGGTGAGCATATTGAATCAGGGATGGTTACAAGAGCTGTAGAAAATGCACAGAAAAAAGTTGAATCTATGCATTTTGAAAGTAGAAAACATTTACTTGAATATGATGACGTTGCTAATAAGCAAAGAAGGGCAATATTTGAATTTAGAGATGAATTATTAAATAGTGATTTTGATATCTCTTCTAAATTAGATCAAAATATGGATGAATATTGTGTAAATATTCTTGATGAAGCAAATGTTATAGATGGTATGCCAAATGATGACTTTAATTTAGATCTGCTTGTAGGTAAATTACAAGAAGAACTTGGATTAATTGTAGAGAAAGATCAAATAGATAAATCAACTTATAATGAAGTTTCAGAAGAAGTTGTTTCTATAATTAAAGAATATTATAATAATAAAATGTCAATTGTTCCTGACGATCAAAGAAGTGAAATAGAAAGAATTTTATATCTTCAAATTTTAGATAATGCATGGAGAGATCATTTATATGCTATGGATACATTAAAAACAGGAATAGGACTTAGAAGTTATAATCAAAAAGATCCACTTGTTGAGTATAAAAAAGAAAGTTATAATATGTTTGTAGAATTAATTACTAGTATTAAATCTGAGATTATTAAAATATTATTTACTATCCAACTTCAAGATGAAGCTGCTGAGCAAGCTGAACTTGATAAAATGAAACAACAAATGGAATCAAGTAATGACAATATTAAATTAAGTAGTGATGAAAAAATCGCAACTATTGATAAAAAAATTGCTAGAAATGAACCATGTCCATGTGGTAGTGAAAAGAAATATAAGCAATGTTGTGGTAAAAGTGGACCTAAAAGAGGCGTATTAGCACAAGATTAATGAATAAAAAGCTTATTAATTTAATTGTTAAAAAATATCTTAAATGGGATAGTACAAATCCATTTATAAGTATTAGTGCCCTTCTTGCATTTGTTGGTGTTAGTGTTGGTGTAATGGTACTTATAATTGCAATGGCTATTATGAATGGTACAGCAAAAGAATTTGAAAAAAAACTTTTTACAATGAATTATCCTCTTACAATTTATCCAAAAGTTGAAAACAGTGTAAATACAAATATGCTATTAGAGTTAGAAAAGAAATTCCCAAAACTAAAATTTTCACCATATTTACAAACTCAAGCCATTATACAAAATGGTGAAAATATGAGTGGTGGAATTATATTTGCTGTTGATCAAAATAGAGAAAAACAGATTAACGATATATATGCTTCATCTGTAAATGATCTAAAAATTAGTAAATATGATATTATATTAGGTTCAGGTATTCAAGATAAATTACTTATAAATAAAAATGATAAGACAACAGTTTTCTTTACTACTATTACCCCATCAGGTTTTTCTCAAATGCCTAAAATGAAAAGATTTACATATGCAAATAGTTTTAAATCAGGTTTAAATGCATATGATAATGCATATATGTATACAACTATTGAATCAATTCAAACAATATTGTCTAAGCCAAAAGATATTTATGATGGTATTCATGTGTATACTAAAACACCATTTGAAGATATAAAATTATTAAGAGATGAATTAAATGCATTTAATATTGGTATTGTGGGATGGTGGCAACAAAATGGTAATTTTTTTGCAGCAATGCAAATGGAAAAGAAAGCACTATTAATAGTATTAATGTTAATAGTATTAATAGCATCATTAAATATTATTAGTTCATTACTTATGACAGTAATGAGTAGACGAAAAGAGATTGCTCTTTTATTATCACTTGGAGCATCTAAAAAAGAGGTTAAAAGTATTTTTTTAAGATTAGGTACTATAATCGGTTTTGGTGGTATTATTATAGGAGTAGTTTTAGGGTTTACAGGTATGGTATTACTTGATAATTTTGATATAATTTCTTTACCCGCTGATGTATATGGAAGTTCAAAGTTACCATTAGATTTATCAATTACTGATTTTTTAACTATTATGATTGGTTCAATAGCTATGGTATGGTTATCTGCATATTATCCCGCACAAAAAGCAACTAAAATTAATGTATTAGATACATTAAGAAATGAATAGAAAAAAATTATTTATTTTGTGGAAGTAATTTAAGATCATTTAAAAGTAAAGAATCTGTTATTTGATTTTCATACTCTTTTGTTTCAAGTTGTTGTTCTAAAAATCTTTTTTCTTCTTTTAAGGATATGTATTGTGAATATAAACCATTAATATCTTTACTTATATAGTATATATTATTTCTTAAAAATATTTTTGGTATTAATAATATCAATAATATCATAAGTATTGATATTATTATAATCAATGGTTTGTTTTCATGTATAAATTTACTAAAAAAATTAATACTTGTTTTCTTCAAATTTAAATATCCTAAGTTTAGAACTTCTGCTTCTTGCATTTATTTTTATTTCTTGCTTTGTAGGTATAATTGGTTTTCTTGTGATAAGTTTACCTTTTTGATGATTATTACCACATTCACATCTAAAGATACCAGAGGGACATATACATTTTTTAGTCCATTGTTTAAAGTTATTTTTTACAATTCTATCCTCAAGAGAATGGAATGAAATTATAGCTACTGTACAGTTATTTAGATTGGCATTTTCGATACTTTTAAATAGATCTTCTAATACCCCTAATTCATTATTAACTTCAATTCTAATTGCTTGAAATGGTAATGTTGCTGGATGTAGTTTACTTTTAAATAGATTCTTTGAAAACATGTGTGCTAAATCTTTTGCACTAGTAAATGGTCTTTTTTGAATTACTAAACTAGCAGCTTTTTTATATTCTCTTACTTCACCATATTCTTTAAATATATATTCTAGTCTATTTTGATCATAATTATTTACTACATCAATAGCGCTTAATGATTGACCTTGATCCATTCTCATATCAAGTACATCACTTTCAAATCCAAATCCACGATTTGATTGATCTAATTGTAATGATGATACTCCAATGTCTGCTAGTATACCAACTATATTTTCATCTTTAAATTTTTCTACAACAGTTTGAAAATTGCCTTTATTGAATATTATTCTATCTTTATATTTAGATAGTCTTTTTTTACTAAATTCTAATGCTGTATCATCTTGATCATTACATATAAGTTTTATATTAGGATATTTTTCAAGAAGACCTAGACTATGACCACCATAACCAAGAGTACAATCTATTATATATCCATCATTACAATCTTTAAATGCATCTATAGTTTCATCAAACAATACGGGTATATGTGGTATCTCTTCAGTCAAGTTTAGCCTTTTATAATTTGAAGTAAATATATTTTAATTTTGTTATAATATCCAAATAAATTGAAGTAGGTACTTAAAATATGATTGAAAAAAATACAACTAAACTTCTTGCGGATATCTCATTAGCTTTATTTAGAAAAAATTTCTTTGGAATATATCATGGATCAATATCTTCTAAAATAGATAATGATACATTCACAATAAATAAAAAAGATGCAATTTTTGATGAAATTGATGATAATTATCTTTTAACATTAAAAATGAATCATAAAGATTATTCTTGGAAATTTGCAAGTATTGAATCTGATGTGCATAATGCAATATATAATCAAATACATGAAGCTAAATTTATTGCTTGTGGAATGCCACCTTATACTACTGCATATAGCCTTGATCATGATGTATTGGAATTTGATGATTTTTTTGGTAAAGAGGTCTTAGGTACAATAAGAGTTTATGATCCAGGAGATTTTAGTACTTGGTATGATAGATGTTCATTAGAAATTGTAAAATATTTAAAAAAACAAGATAGTCATATTATGGTTATTCGTGGAATAGGTGTATATGTATATGACAGAGATATTAATGAAATGATTAAAAAAATTGCAATTTTAGAAAACTCTTGTAGAACATTAGGTTTAAAGAAAAGTTTTGTTTAGATATCTAATAATTTTTATATTAACAATTTCTATTAGTTATGGAAATGATGATATTTATATAAAAACAAAAGATTTAAAATTAATAGATCTCGTAAATATAACTTCAAAAGCTATTAATAAAACCATTGTATTACCAGCTAAATTTTCTGGAAATATTAATCTAATACAAAATACAAGTGTTAATAAAAATGATTTACTAGATATACTGACTATCGTATTAGAACAAAATAATTATAAATTAATAAAGTATAACAATATTTTAAAAGTTATAAAAGTTGATAAGAGCAAAAGGAAGAAAAATAAAAAGATTCCAAAAGAATATATAGTTATAACAAAAGTAGTACATCTTCAAAATGCAAAAGCATCAAATATCCAAAAAGTGTTATCACCAATTATAAATAAGAAACCTAAAAAGAATAAAAAACAAAAGCTTTATATTTCAAGTGATGATGAATCTAATTCTATTATATTATTAGGCCCTATTAAATATGTAAATGAGATTCAAAAATTAGTCTTAGAACTTGATAATTATCGTGCACAAATATATGTAACTGCTAAAATTATTGAAATAAGTGAGATTAAGACAAATGACATTGGTGTTAAATATGGTTTAAATGGTGGTATTACTGGTAGTAATGGACTATTTACATTTGCATCGGCATTAGGTGGAGAAGCAATACCTATAGATACTTCAGGTATTGGATTAGCAATACCTAGTATTACTAGTGGAGTAGCTCTTGGAGCAAGTATAAATCTTTTAAATATTGATGGGGCTTTAGATATAGTATCTCAACCATCTCTTTTATGTATTAATAATAAAGAATCATCAATATATATAGGACAAACTAAATCACTTAAAATAGATTCATCTTTAAATACAACTGGTACAATTACAGATCAATCATTTCAAAGAGAAGATATTGGCTTAAAATTAGTTATAACACCTAGAATATCAAATAAAAATAAAGTATTATTAGAAGTAGAAACAACAATAGAAGATGTAAGAAATACAACAACAAACGGTCAACCAGATACATCTAAAAAACAAATACAAACAACAGCAATTGTAAATACAGGTGAAAGTGTAATAATTGGAGGTTTAACAAAATCTAGTCGAGAAACAATGCAAGATAATGTTGCTGGATTAAGTAATATACCTTTTATTGGAGATCTCTTTAAAAATGAAAAAGATATAAAGGATAAAGTTAATTTAATAATAATTATTACACCGTATATAATTCCTG
>Ga0066609_10001852_pt1 | contig 11743 bp, 8 predicted proteins | sample SaaInlV_DNA_150m_FD_60378 | JGI IMG/M metagenome (GOLD analysis project Ga0066609, IMG submission 60378) | Marine microbial communities from expanding oxygen minimum zones in the Saanich Inlet - SI075_LV_DNA_150m | ecosystem: Environmental > Aquatic > Marine > Unclassified | place: British...
ATTATATAATGGGCGATATTTGAAGGCAGCTTTCATACTGTCTTTGGAAGGGATATCAATCTGGAGATATTCTGAAAATGCCAACTCTTATGCTAATTTTGATGAATCAATTCATACACTTGGGAAACATCGTTATCTAGAGAAACGGAACAAATATATTTGGTGGGCAGCATTTTTGTATCTTTATGGTTTTTTAGATGCCGTAGTTGACGCACATTTATACCCCTTCGATCAGGTGATGGAAGAGGATTTGGAAGTAAACAACCAATAAAGTAAAAACACATTTAGGGAGTTACATGGAAAAAAGAGAGCATTGGGGATCTAAATTTGGATTTATTCTAGCCGCCGCAGGCTCAGCGATTGGTTTAGGAAATATTTGGAAATTTCCATACATCGCCGGTGAAAATGGTGGAGCTGCTTTTGTTTTTATTTATCTTATTTGTATTGCATTAATTGGATTACCAGTGCTCATGGCAGAAGTGCTAATGGGACGAACAACGCAGCGAAATCCTGTAGGTGCTTTTAAAAAACTATCGGGTAAACCATTTTGGGTTGCGGTTGGAAGCTTGGGCGTTATCGCCGGATTTGTGATTCTTTCATTTTATACGGTTATCGCCGGTTGGTCTATTGGTTACATTGTTGAAGCATTAAAAGGATCTTTTTCACAATTCTCGGATCCCGCCGTTTCGTCCGCATATTTTGAAGCGCGAGTCGGTGACGTCAATTGGATTGTCGGTTATCATACTTTATTTTCAATTTTAACAATGTGGGTGGTTTATGCCGGAATCAATAAGGGCATTGAACAGGGAAGCAAAATCATGATGCCCATTCTCTTTTTTCTATTAATTATTTTAGTAATTCGAGGTATAACGCTTCCCGGTGCAGAAAAAGGTTTGAATTTTTTATGGTCACCTGATTGGTCCAAAATTACTGGTCAGTCCGTGTTAATTGCACTAGGGCATGCATTCTTCACCATTAGTCTGGGGATGGGTGCGATGATGACGTATGGGTCATATTTATCAGAGAAAGATCATATTCCGAGTGCAGCGCTTCAAATTGTTTTCTTAGATACATTAATCGCTTTATTAGCAGGTATTGCTATTTTTTCATCCGTTTTCGCGATGGGACAAGATCCAGCGGCGGGACCGGGACTCATATTTCATACGTTACCGGTTGTCTTTGCAAAAATGCCCGGAGGTGCAATCTGGGCTGTTTTATTTTTCTTACTACTAACGCTTGCCGCGCTGACTTCTGCCATATCTTTGTTAGAAGTTGTCGTAGCTTATTTTGTGGATGAACGGCGATGGAAACGCCATAATGCTGTGTTGGTATTTGGGTGTATTGTATTGCTGATTGGAATTCCAAGTGCCCTATCTTTTAATGTCATGAAAGAGGTTCACTTTTTTGGAAAAACATGGTTTGACAATGCAGATTATTTAGCTTCTAATATCTTGCTTCCGGGAGGCGGACTTTTTATTGCCATTTTTGTAGGGTGGATTTGGGAATTCGATAAAGTTTTGATCGAGCTGAAAAAAGGATCTGAATCATTATTTGACACCTATCCAATTATCATAAAAGGATGGAGGATATTTTTACGGTATCTATCGCCGGTAATGATCCTCATTGTTTTTCTGCATTCTGTAAACTTGTTAGAAAGCGCCTGGCAGCAGGTTCAATCGTCATGGGTTATAATCCTGATGTTGGTTTCAGTTTTGATAAAGGTATTTCAAAATAAGAAATGATTCTCGAAAGATTATTCCCTAAAAACACTTCCCGTTATGCACAAGCACGGGACGCTATGGCCTTTTTGAAGCCGATACTACAGTGGAATCCTGAACGGTGGATTTCCGGATGGCTAATGGTTCTGAGCGGTGCGAATGTTGTGTTTGCCGCTGATGATAGATATTTCTACTGGGACATGTCCACTTTTTCAATTCCACTTTTAATATTTTTAATTGGAGGTGGAATAGGGACGGCAATGCTTTCAAAGTTTCCGAAATTTCCCCAATCCATTGTATCGGCAAGGGGGATATTGTTTTATGCCCTTACCGGTTCAATTCTGTTTATTTCGGGATTTGCTACATTTGAATTCAATATCAAGTACCTATTTTCTGGAGGGGCTTATTTGGCATACTTTTTGGCAGCGTGGTTAGTGTATTCCATTGAAATCAAACTCGAATCGGATAAAAAAACAGTTCCGCCAAAAATAGATCAGGTTGGGATATTGATTTCGGTTCTAATACTTTTGTCTTTTTCATGCTTTGCCGGGTTTAGTCAAAATGATCCTATGATTAGCACCGTTTCGGCGATTTTCATTCCATTCATTTTGGTTGCACTGATTTTTCCGGCTCACGTAAGGCACATTCAACGTGCACGGATGTATGGTGTATTTGTACCGGCTATGTTTCTTTCAATTCGGTTTCCATGGTTTTTAATTCCGTTGGCAGTTGTTTTTTACGGATTGAGAAAAATAACCTATTTCCAGACCGATGAAGTGTATCCTTCATTTCGGGTAGATTTTGACGAATTAGAATCGGACTAATTCATGTTTGATGTCATTATTGTTGGAAGTGGTCCTGCAGGCGCCACAGCAGCTTTGTATTGTCACAAAGCCGGATTAAAAACCATTGTTCTAGATAAAGCCACTTTCCCACGAGATAAAGTTTGTGGCGATGCGTTATCAGGAAAAGCTATCCGAATTCTAAGAGAACTTGACTTATTAGAATCTCTGCAAAACCTAGAAGGCGCACCGATCCGACGGATCACGTTTGGGAGTCCAAATCACAAACAGTTTGATCTCGAATTAAAGGACTCTCCGAACACAAATCACATTAGGCAAGGATTTGTAATTCCTCGAAAAATATTCGATCACTTTTTGTTTCAGGAAGCACAAAATGTAACAGAAATACGGGAAAATTTTTCAGTAAAGGATGTTCTGGTTGAAAATGGAAATGTTACTGGAATAATTGGGTGTCAAAACGACGGTTCGGATGAAGAGATTCGGGCAAATATAGTTTTTGGCGCTGACGGATTTAACTCGATTCTTTCGAGGAAATTAGGATTGTATAATATGGATATGGAACATACATCTGTAGCAATTCGGTGTTATTACGAAGGAGTGAAAAACCTGACAGACCAAATCGAATTACATTATGTTGACGAGGTGAATCCGGGTTATTTTTGGATTTTTCCTGCCGGCGGAAATAAAGCGAATATCGGGCTTGGATTATCAAAAGATGATGTGAAGAAGAAAAAAAAGAATTTGGCGAATCTTTTGGATGATGTAACGGCTTCTCCGTATTTCAAAGAACGGTTCGCCGATGCAAAGCCATTGGAAAAACCGGTCGGGTGGAATCTACCGCTGGGTAGCATTCGCAGGCCAAATCATGGGGATGGATTTATGCTCCTTGGCGATGCGGCCGGATTGGTCGATCCCTTTACGGGAGAGGGAATCGGCAATGCGCTTGTAAGTGCAAAATTTGCGGCAGAAACGGCACAAAAGGCCAAAGCCAGTAACAATTTCAGTTCAGCGGTTTTACAAGAATATGATACCCAACTTTGGGATGAAATAGGTTCTGAGTTAAGGGTGAGTTATAAACTTCAAAAACTTGCAAAATCGCGCTTTCTGTTAAACTTTGTTATGAATCGTGCCACGCGAAATGTAAAAGTTCGGAATATCATTTCCGGTATGCTTGCGAATGAGATTCCACGTAAGGATCTTGCTAACCCTCTTTTTTATCTTAAAATACTTTTTGCATAAGGAATTCTGTGGATACATCTACCCTATTAGAAAAGCTTGATTTATCAAATTACGTTGCCTTCGATTTTGAAACCACCGGGCTAAGTTCCGAAGATGATAGAATCATTGAAGTTGCTGCAGTCTTGTTTGAAAATGGCGAAGTGAAAGATTCGTATGTAACCTTAATCAACCCCAAGCGACCGATTCCACATTTCATCACTCGAATTACGGGAATTTCGGATGAAATGCTTATTGACGCTCCTTACGAAAAAGATATGGTGTCTGATTTATTTAAATTCATTGGGAATCATCCATTGGTTGCGCACAATATTCATTTTGATATTGATTTTTTGGGTGTGCTCGCTAACAGGTACGATCTTCCTGAGCCGGAAAATGACTTATATGATACGCTTCAACTGAGCCGAACTTTTCTCTATTTTCAGCCTACGCATAACTTGAGTGCTCTCGCGGAATATTTTAATCGATCATCCGCAGGTGCACACCGCGCAGAATCTGATACCATGAATACCGGGTTTGCATTTCAGGATTTGGTGCAAGAAGCGGCAAGTTATCCGCTGGATGTAGTGTCTAAGCTTAATGCCGTGTTGGATTCGGGTCTTCCCAATAGCCGTTTATTTGCATCTCTTGCATCCGCACTTACAAAGGCAGGTGATTTAAAAAATGGATTGATGAAATCCAATGTAGATCGCCCTCGTCTAACCAATATATTTCATTATGACGGTGAAACTAACTTAGATACTGTTTCTGTAGAGGATGTATTTGCAGAAAATGGGAGTTTGAGTGGAGTCGTTGAAGCATTCGAAAACCGGCCGACTCAGGTAAGTTACAGCCAATTTATAGGTGAAACGTTCCAAAAAGGCGGGATCGGAATCGCTGAAGCCGGAACCGGACTCGGCAAATCTTTTGCCTACTTGTTTTCTGCGTTGAAATCAGCCAAGGCAGATCCGGACCATAAACCGGTCATTATTTCCTGCTATACGCGACATCTGCAGGGACAGCTTTTTCAAAAAGATCTTCCTATGCTGGCCAATGCGCTGGATACGGAGGTTCTTGCTGTTGTGCTAAAGGGGAGAGGAAATTATTTATGTAAAACGCGACTCAGCTGGCTTTTGTCTGAACCGTCCCGATTTTTGAAAAAAAGAGAGGCAGAAGGATTGCTGCCTTTGATTGTATGGTTGCACTGGACTTCGACCGGCGATATGGACGAATGTTCAGGATTTTGGAATTCCTTTGCTTCCTCTAGAATATATTCACTTGTGCAAAGCGAAGCGGGTTTTTGCACCGGACGATTGTGTGTCAGACATCAAGGATGTTTTTTCGGTCCGATCCGACAGGCAGTTCACGATGCCCAACTTATTGTTGTCAACCATGCATTGCTTTTGGCTGAAGTTGAATCTCCCGGGTTTTTACCAGCTTACGATACAGTTTTAATTGATGAAGGACATAATCTTGTAAATGTTGCCTACGGGCAATTCACTGTTAAATTGGGTGAATATGAATTAAGAAGTGCGCTGGATAAAATGGATCCCGGTCGTCCTGGAAGTCTTCGCTGGAGTAGTAAACTAAAGTTGTTGGGGCAAATGCATCACAACCTTGGCACGTTAATATCGGATCTTGGCGAAACTCTCTCAGATGTTAGGGAAGCAGTAAAACAGTTTTTTGAAGCAATTCAATCAGAAGTTTCTCCTAAAATGAATCCGGAAGCGCGATATTCTCAATCATTTATTATTCAAAACCCTGTGGAAGAATTTACCAATTACCATCAGGAATTGAGTTTTATTCAAAGGTCATTCAAGGAATTGCTGGATATTTTGGCTAGAATTAAAGGTGAATTGAATGAAATTGATCCAGAAAAAGCTGATTATCTTGAGATTCACCAAGTCATGGACATGGCGATTGAAAAAGCAACGGACGGTCTCACTAGATTTATTCTATTAACCCAATCTCAAAAAGATGATTGGGTGTATTGGTATGAAGGAATTATACGAGGGCAAAATACACAGCAAATTATTATTTCGGTCAAAGGTGCACCGGTAGATGTGGCTGAAGATATAAGCGAGGGGTTTTTTAAACAAATTCGGGCGTCTGTTTTAACATCCGCTTCGTTTCAGGTTGAAGAATCGTTTGAGTATTTACTACACCGCACCGGTTTAGACCGACCCGGAATCAATTCAGTAGAAACACGGGTGTTTCCAAGTCCATTCCATTATAGCGATCAGGTGAAATATTATCAATATAGCGGAGCGCAAGGTTCATCTGCAGAGGCAATTGCATCCATCATTTATGAATGCCATAAAACATATAATAAAAGGATGTTAGTTCTATTTACCTCAAGGAAAAGATTAAATGATACAACGGATCTTTTAAAGGGTTTCGAAGGTGGGAGAGACATGCCGATTTTAGCTCAAACAGCGCGGAGCTCACATGCAGGATTGGTTCGTGGACTCAGACAAACTCCCAATGGAATTCTACTAGGAACCGATGCCATGTGGGAGGGGTTAGACTTGCCAGGCGATTTACTGGAAATTTTAATCATTACCAAGCTTCCGTTTGATGTACCGAGCGAGCCATTGGTAAAAGCCTATTCACAACTGTTGGGCTCTGAAGGAAAAAATTCTTTTATGCAATATTCTGTTCCCGAAGCGGTGATTCGCTTTCGGCAAGGATTCGGGAGATTGATTCGTACCATTTCAGATTCAGGTATTTTTATCGTCACAGATGAACGGATTGTTCAAAAAAGGTACGGCTCTTATTTTAGTGATTCAATTCCGGTACAAATGACGGTGTTTACGGATCCAAAAGAAATTCAAATGTAGCAAATTGAAGTGTTAGTTATTTCCCAATCCTGATCCTTCTCTGTCTTTGCGATGAAGAAAATTTCTCGGTAAATTAGCCGATGGCGAACCTATCGATTTCAGACCGTTCCTTCGCGTATGCGGATTTTGAATCATTTTTATGCGCTCCCCGAAAATGTTCTCTTGCGGGTTCTGCTCGATCAACCATTCGCAATTCCCATAAAACACTTTCGAATATTATTGCCTCCGGGAAACCGGTGTATGGAGTCAATACCGGATTTGGAAAATTGAGCGATATTCCCATTAAGCTCGAGGACCAGCAACAGCTTCAATTGAATTTAGTCCGTAGCCACGCCGCTGGAGTTGGTTCACCATTTGACACAGGAATTACACGACTAGCGATGGTGTTGAAAATCATGACAATTGCAAAGGGATACAGTGGAGTCCGGCTTGACGTAGCGGATCAACTTTTATTTTTCCTGAATCATGACATATTGCCTCTTATGCCAAAACAGGGTTCGGTCGGCGCCAGTGGAGATCTTGCACCGCTTGCGCACATGGCGCTTGCGTTAATTGGCGAAGGTGAAGTGCATTTTCTTGATAGAATTATGCCGGCAATGGTTGCGCTTAAAGAAGCAGGTCGTCCGCCATTGGAACTGCACGCTAAGGAAGGTCTTTCCCTCGTGAACGGAACCCAGGTTTCAACAGCGATTGGACTGAAGGCGGTCATCGAGGCAAGCCGTATTGTAAAATCTGCAGATATTGCGGGAGCTCTATCAGTTGAAGCAAGCCTTTCGTCTAAACACGTTTTTGCTGTTAAGATTCATCGGCTAAAAAAACATACAGGACAGATTACATCTGCACAGAACATCGTAAACTTGCTTAAAGGGAGCGAAATCGTCCAATCGCATGCGGATTGCGGGGTTATCCAAGATCCATACAGTTTTCGCTGTATTCCGCATATTCACGGCGCATCTCGGGAATTGTTCAACGCCGTCGTGGACATTATTGAAAATGAAGCCAATAGCGTGAGCGATAATCCGCTAATTTTTCCTAACGAAGAGGCAATCAGTTCTGGGCATTTTCATGCAGAGGCCGTTGCGCAGGCATTGGATATGTTGGCTATTTCCATCTCAGAAATCGGTGCAATTTCAGAGAGAAGAATTCATCATTTTATGAAAGGAATTGGCGAAGATGTTCCACCTTTTATTACTTCAAATCCTGGAATTGAATCCGGTTTTATGATGGCCCACGTGACGGCGGCGGCAATTGCTTCCGAAAATAAATCACTTGCACATCCGGCTTCAGTAGATTCCATTACAACATCCGGCGGACAAGAAGATATGGTTAGCATGGCTCCATGGGCGGGGAGGAAGTGTCTAAGAATTATTCGAAATGTCGCCCAAATACTTGCGATTGAATGCTTGGTGTCAGGGACAGTTACGGCTGTGTTTCATTCCAAGAAAAAACCCGGCGCAGGAACCGGTAAAGCTGTCGCATTATTGAAGAAACATATCAAATTTAGGTTAGAAGACAGACCGCTTCAAAAAGACATGGAAACTATAGCAAACCTCATCCTACAAGGCGATCTATTAAAAACAGTAACTAAAACAATACGGGTGAAATAATTATGAGCAATCAACCTCCATTTGAACTTGCATTAACCTTTGACGATGTTTTGCTGGTACCGCAAAAATCATCTGTCCTTCCAAAGGAGGTGGACATTACCACGCGCCTCACCAATAAAATATCTCTTAACATTCCCATTTTAAGCGCTGCCATGGATACGGTAACAGAATCGAAAGTGGCGATTGCCTTGGCGAGAGAAGGTGGACTAGGTATTATACATAAAAATTTGAGTATCGAAGATCAAATTGCGATGGTTGACAAAGTAAAACGATCCGAAAGCGGTATGATTCAAAACCCGATATCTCTTGGTGAAACAAAAACCATTGGAGAAGCTCGCGATTTAATGGCCCATTACAGAATTAGCGGGCTTCCGGTAGTGAAAGGAAAAAAACTCATCGGTATTTTAACGAATCGAGATATTCGATTTGAAACTGATTTGAATCTAAAAGTCAGAGATAGAATGACCAGCAAAAATTTAGTAACAGTTCCGGTTGGAACTACCTTAGAAAAAGCAAAAATTATTCTGCAAAAACATCGGATCGAAAAATTATTAGTTGTAAATAAACGTGGAACGCTTGTTGGGCTTATTACGGTTAAAGATATCCAGAAAAAGGAACAGTTTCCCCATGCGTGTAAAGATGACGGAGGCCGTCTGCGGGTTGGCGCTGCAGTGGGGGTTGGAAATGATCTGATTGAAAGAGCCCAAGCCTTGGAATCTGCAGAAGTAGATGTCATTGTGCTTGATTCTGCGCATGGTCATTCCAAAGGAATTTTGGATGCAGTTGCACAGTTGAAGAAATTGTTTAAATCGACTCAAGTAATTGCCGGAAATGTTGCTACGCCGGAAGGTACGAAAGCATTGATTGATGCCGGTGTTGACGCTGTAAAAATTGGGATTGGCGCAGGTGCAAGTTGTACGACTCGGATTATTGCAGGCGTAGGATTTCCGCAATTTTCCTCTATTTTGAATTGCGTGGAATCAGCCCAGAAAAAAAATATACCTGTTATTGCTGATGGCGGAATCCGGTATAGTGGAGATATCGCCAAATCATTGGCGGCCGGCGCGGATACGGTCATGCTAGGTAGTTTGCTTGCAGGCGCAGAAGAATGTCCGGGAGAAACCATTTTATTTGAAGGAAGGCAATATAAATCGTATCGTGGAATGGGATCGCTTGGCGCAATGAAAAGAGGCAGCGGCGATCGATATTTTCAGGAAAATTCCGAACCGTCTAAATTGGTGCCGGAAGGGATTGAAGGTATTGTGCCATTTCGTGGACCCATAAGAAATACCATTCACCAGTTGCTCGGAGGAGTTCGCGCTTCGATGGGATATTGCGGTGCAAAGACAATTTCAGAATTTACTGAAAATGCGAAATTTGTTAAAATTACTGCAGCAGGATCAAAAGAAAGTCATCCGCACGAAGTACGGATTGTTAAAGAAGCACCGAATTACCAGATTCTGGATAAATAATCAAACTCTGTCAAGCTTAGCTTGACGCCCGCCTGCCGGTGGAGGGATTTTCGCCATTGGCGAAAAAGGTATGTAATAATAATCCTGACATTGCGAGGTTCCACAAAACCGAAGTAAACTCACTTTTTTGGTGATTGCCGCGCCTTTTTGGCCTACAATGAAACAAACAGGCGAATGGTTTGTGATTTATATATCTGTTCTTTTGTCTGATACAAAAGAACCAAAAAATCACAGCTGGATAAATTTTTCCTAAACCTTCGTCCGGTTTTTAGAAGAAACAAACTCGTTCCCGTAATGGTGCGGGAACTCAGACAACGTTTCTTCTGCAAGAAAAAACCGTACTTGTTTTTACACGGTAATATTTATCAGGCGGAATATTTCTTAATAAAAAAAACTGTCAAGCTGAGCTTGACGCCCGCCTGCCGGCGGACAAGAAGCAGGGTATTACAATTAACTAAGCGAATTTAAATGACGGGTGATCTGCGATTTACGTCGGGCTGCTGTATTTTTATGAATCATATTCTTGCTCGCCATCTTGTCGATGGTGCTTACAGCATTTGCATACAATTTATCTGCCTCGGCCTTATCTGTAGTGTTCAGTACATTTTTGACGGCAGTTTTTAGCGTTGATAATCGAGCGACATTCCGTGTGTGACGGGTTTTGTCCTGACGGGTGCGTTTGATCTGTTGTGGATGTCTGTCCATTAATTTAGTTTTCCTTTTGTTTCGGGCGGCGAAGTTATTGCGGATTCACTCTTAAGTCAACTGGATAACGATTTAATTAAATTTTTGTTTTCCATTGTGATTAGTACAAACATCACCGTTTTAAATTGCATTTGAGAATAGCACGATGAATGATGAGCTACCCTAACCCACGGTTTTGTAACGAATTTGTGGTTCAACTGCAACCGTTTCTTAGACAGAAAGTGAACCATCGCTGGATCTACGGCGGGTTTTTCCCCGAAAAAAGAGTACCAGTGATCCACAGAAGAGTGGCGTCATTATAAGCCATGGAAGTTGCCCCTGAAAGGTAATGGTCCGGCCGTTAAACTCGAATAGCGTGGGATTTAACCAAGGGCCTGTTGGGGCGAAAGGCGCCCAAGACAATGGCTTTCCCACAGCAACCTGATCATGGTAGAGAAACATTTCAACAAAAATATTTTGCCCAAGAAACCAGATTAAGAGAAGCAGGAATGCCCCCCAATGCCAGCGGACGAATACTGATGCAGGATCACCGAAAAACCGCCATACTAGCAAGAGGCCAACCAGGCAGATGGACCCCGCATCTGCAAGAGAATTGAGAATCCAATTCAGGTGAATCGGAATTGCTGCACTCAAAGCTGGTGCGCGCCGAAGGTCGACAGAATCTCCGGCGACCCAACCATAGGTAAACCAGAGTTCCCACCCTATTGCACAGGTTGCAAAGCAAGCTCCGTAAAATGGAAGCACCCAAGATGGGATGCGCTGCTTCTGATGCAACACCGACACGAGAACGAGTGGAATAAGTGAGCTCAGATAGATGACGGCGACAATCCTAATGTGTTCGGGACTAATAGCTGTTTTTCCTCTGCTTTTTAACGAATAAACTCACCGGCGGCATTAATTCCTAATTCTCATTGCCGTCCGGGGGTGGAGTGAGGGATATATTATTTCCGAGCCACTCGAGAAATTCAGCTTTGTTCATTCCCCCTTTTTTCCATTGCAGGACATTACCTTGTGGGTCAGTGATGATGGTGATTGGCGTCATGCTCACGCGGTAACGACTCAACACTGCGGCCGCGTCAGGATCATCCACGTCTATTGTTACAGGGATAAATGCTGCATTGACCATAGCCGTCACCTGCTCGTCGGACCAGACTTTGCGTTTCATGATCCGACAAGGAACGCACCACTTGCCCGTGAAGAAAATGATGATAGGCTTGCCAGATTTGGAAGCTTGTTGTTGAGCCGACCTGTAGTCGTCTGCCCAAGCGACGTTGTTGGAAGGGGCATAGAAAGAGTACCAAGCGTAACCAAGTGAGACAACGAGAAAGACAAGCCAGAAAAAGCGCCAAAACTCACCAGTTTTAAATTTCATTGTCCGGTGGA
>Ga0066609_10001889_pt1 | contig 11610 bp, 13 predicted proteins | sample SaaInlV_DNA_150m_FD_60378 | JGI IMG/M metagenome (GOLD analysis project Ga0066609, IMG submission 60378) | Marine microbial communities from expanding oxygen minimum zones in the Saanich Inlet - SI075_LV_DNA_150m | ecosystem: Environmental > Aquatic > Marine > Unclassified | place: British...
AATTCTTTTTGTAAAATCACCATTATTTCCATTTTTACAATTATAACATAAAGAATGTAATTTATAAACATCATTACATAATGGTATTAATTCTAATATATTACCAAATTTTTTTTGTTCAAAATCTCTATCTAATCCACATACATAGATTGATTTTTTATTATTTAATAAATGTTTAACAAATTCAATAAGGTCAGGAAAAAATTGTCCTTCATTAATTAGAATAACTTTATAATCATCAATATTAATACCTTTATCATCAATGAGATTAAATAATTTATCCGTTTTAATACAAGGGATCATTATTTTATCGTGTGTTGAAAGCATATCATCACTATATCTATTATCATCTTTATAATTAATAACTAATACGGGTATATTACAGAATTTATTTTTTTTATAGATATTAATTAATTTAGTTGTTTTACCTGAAAACATAGGTCCAAGTATAATTTCTAAATAACCAGACATATTAAGATGTATAATATAATATTTAAATATTTAATATTATATATAATTATTAAAAATCAACTTTTTTTTAAATTAAAAAATAATTGAAATATAAAATAAATAATTAAATATATTAAATATATAATAATGTTTTGTTGCTTTAAAAAGATATTAAAGTTAAATAATGAAACAACATCTAAATATGATTTAGATAATATTAGTGCAAAATGTTATGTCAAATCAGTTTATGATAGTAATACTGTAACAATATTATTACCAATAAAACAACATATTTATAATATGAATAATCAAAATGAAATAAATTTATTAAGTGATAATAATAAAGATAATAATATTGAATTAAAAGAAATTACATTAAAATTATATGGAATAGATACATCTGAAATGATACTATCTAAATCATTACTTAATAGAGAAGAACATATAAAAAAAGAAAAAGATGCAAAACAATTTTTAGAAAATCTAATATTAGATAAAGTTATAAAAATTAATTTTTTAAAAAATGATAAATATGGAAGACCATTATCTACATTATTTATTGAAGAAATTAATATTAATGAATTAATGATACAACAAGGATATGCTAATAGATATTATGGAAAAACAAAAGGTGAATTTATATAGTTAAATAAAAGATTTTATTAAATAAATGTCTATAAAAGACACTCAATAAAAAAATTATTCTTTTGGAAAAAAGAATTGATGTCCGTTCTCTCCAATGCAGTTGAAATGTTGAAGTTTCTTACACTTGAAAAGGATTGATGGTTTCACGCGGAAAGAAGCTTCTCCATAAAAGAAACAATTGATGGCGTCATATTCTTCTCCATCATATGTTTCTTTCATCATCTTAGAGACAAACGCAGGCTTTTTTTCGTATGTTTCTTCATCAGTCTGAAAATCAACCATTTGGTAATGGTAATCAGTAGGTGAGAAAACAGTATAGACTACAAGTTCTGTTGTTTTTGTTAAGCTTTCAAAATATCCTTCTTCTTTTCTAAAGATTTTTGTGCTAGGCTTATATAGCCCACTATCCAAAACCATTGTTTTGCGTGAATAGAAATCTCCCTTAACAAGGATATTTCCATCACCATTATCAATGGCTGGATGTTTCTTTTTGCCAGAAATATCAGTAGCTTACATCGTTTGAATTTTCAATGAACTAACTTATAATTTTATTATTATATATCATCCAAAGATTTATTTTTTCAATTTTTTTTATTTAAATAATAAACAATATAAGTATTTATGGAGGTTACATATATTAAAGATTTTAATGTAATTAAGGATAATTTTAACTTTATAAATGAAGATGAAAAAAAATATTATTTAGAAGATAAAAAGGATATTAAAGAGTATATATTAAAAAATTATGATGAGAAGAGTATTAATAATTATTTTATTAGATATTATGAAATAATAAATGAATATATGATGGAGAACACTGATTTAATGATTACAATGAATAATAAAAAATGGTTTGTGGTATTATTTAAAAATGGTTTGTATTTTGAAGATATATTTAATATTAATGATATAATATTTATAAATATTAAAATGATAAGTGAAATAAACAAAAGAGATATAAATAATAATTTTTTGACTTGTTTGGCTGTTTCTAAATTAAACACATTATATTATAATAATTTGAATTATTGTATTAATAATTTTAATATGAAAGAAAGAAATGTAAAATTTTTAAATAAAAAAAATTATAAATTTGATAATGAAATCATTGAAATTAAAAATTTTTCATTAAATTATTTGAAAGATTATACTTTTATATACAATATAGGGAATGAATATTACACATCAAAAAATAAGATATTAAAAAGCACTGAAAATTATTGTCCTTATTATGAAGATGAAATATATAAATTAGATGTTAAAAGTAATATATTTTATAAAGTAGATGATGAATATATTTATTTAGAAAATCCAATTATTTATGAATTAAGAAGTTTGACAGAGAATATAGTAAATTTTTATTAAAAATTGAATATTTTTATTTTAATAAGTAATTATAAATATTAAAAATGATTACTTTAACTTTTAAAGAGAATATTATATCTACAACAGTAGAAAATAAAATAGTAAAAATATTATTTGATTGTGAATATCCTTATGGAGAAATAAAGGATGAAATATTTAATAAAATAATTGATGTAAACGGTAATTTAAGTATAAATTTAATATGTTCTTTAAAAAAATCAATTATTGTAAATAATCAGTTAATAAGATATTCAAAAATAATTAGTAAAATAACAGAAATATCAAATGATTATTTGAATAAAAACATAATAAAAATATCAAATGAATATGGAGCTTCACCAATAAATATTATGAGAATGATATTTAAACACAGAGGTTTAACAAATAAAGAAATATCTAAATTATTTAAAAATCCTAATAAAATGAATGAGTATGATAAAGAACAATTTGAATTGGGATTAGAAAATGATAATTATGGATTTGTAGATGAAACAAAAATAAAAGATGCTTCTATTAATTTTGAAGTAGATATTGAAAAAATTTTAATTGAAAAGGGTGTAAAATATAAAACAGAAGAACAATTGCATATTGAAGAAAAAGAAAAAATAAATAATATACAAAAAAATGTAAAATTGTCAAATGATGAAAAAACAGAAAAACTAAATAAATTAAGAAAACGATTTATAACACCAGATTTTTTAATATTGAGTGAATTATATATAAATAATAAAAAAGTTAATTGGATTGATGCTAAAAATTTTTATGGAGCAAATACTGATTTTAATAAAAAAAATATAAAAAAACAATCAAGAAAATATGTAGAACAATTAGGTAATGGTTGTATAATTTTTAAATATGGATTTTCATCTAAATTAAATTTTAAAGATATTGTTTTAATTAATTTATAATTTATTTAATTAAAGAAAAATAATAATATCTAATATTTCTTTATTAACTTTTACTTGTTTATCATTATTTATTTTAATTTTATTATACTCAATACATTTAATTTTTGTACAATTTAAAATTGTATTAGGTATAATATTATTGTTATATCCACAATTACAACATTTATAAAAATCCATAATATTTATTAGTAATATTATTTTAATTAAAAAAAATTGAAAAATAATTTCTTTGTATACTTTAAATATTTATAATTAAAATCTGAGAAAATGACAAAATCAAATAAATCAAAAGTTTCAAAAAAGAAACCCTGTATTCCTTTATACAGGATAAAACTTTTAGAACGAAACATTATAAGGAATGCGCAAAATTATTATTATAATTCTAAAATTATACCTCCTGTTGGCAATCCAAACACTTGGAATATTGAAGAAGAAAGTGTTTTTGAAGAAGACAAAATTGATTATTTTGGTATTGGAATTAATTTAAAAGAAGACATGTCTTTTCTTTATAAAATACAAAAATAAATTTTTATATTTTTAGTTGATATTGATTATCTTCATCTAATTCTGTATAATTAATATCAAGATTTGTATTAACTTGTGCTTTAGAAAAAATTTGTTTATTATATGATTTTATATTTGAATTGTTGTTTTTTGTAACATTAAATATTTGTGTAATAATATCATCAAAATTATTATAATTAGTTATGTTATAAATATCAATAAGAGAGTTAATTAAATCAAATAATTTAAAGTAGTTGGGAATTTCATATGAGTAATAAATAGGTTGATTTATATCTTCTATATCAATAACATTAAATGGTGGATGATTTGAGGTATTTTTTGGAATATTAAAATTATTTTTAATGGAATTACAAATATTAATAAAATTATTATTATTTTCTTTTAATTTTTGTAGTGTATTATTATCATAATAAAAATAATAATCATAAATAGAATAGATATAAAAATATTTAATTAATTCTAATAGATATGTATGGTAAATATTATTATTATTAAATTCATTTTTAACAAAATTTATAAATATAGAGAATGATAAATAATAATAATTAGTAAAAGGAACACGATTATTAATTTCATTAACATTTGATGGATTATTATCAATTGTTTTGAATGCAATAGTTATAAAATGAATAATATTAAGTAATAAACCCAAATTATTAATATTTTTAGTATTAAAATAAATAATAATATGATTATTTGTGTCTTTTAATACTTGTATATTATTTAATTTATCAATATTTGAATATAATTTAGTTAAATTATTTTTATGGTTGGTTATACCTTGTTGTCTATTTTTATCAATAATAATTTCAATTATGTCATTATTTTTTTGAATAATGTAAGTATTATTTTTTTTTTTTTTTAATTGTTTATTTTTGTGTATTTCAGGTTTTAATTGTTTGATACATTCAATAATAACTTTATCAATATTAATATTAATGGTTTGATTATTTGTTTCAATATTAAAATTAAATAAATTATGCTTTTTAGGTACCATTTTAATAAATTTTTTAAAGTTATGAGGGGTTTTTTTATTGAGTATTTTTTTAACAAAAAAAGAATGATAATTTGTATATCCGTTAATATTACATATTTTGTATCTATAACATATTAATTCTAAAATTTTATCAATTGATTTTGAATATTTGTTATTTCTTAAGTGTTCATAATTTTTAATATATGTATTAATTTGTTGTGAATTATTATTTGATTTAGATGAGTAAAATGGATATATATATTTAATAATTTCTCTTATATTATTATTATTTTTATTATTAAATAAGAATTTTGTTATATCACTGTCAATTCTTAATTGTTTATTTATAAGTAATATTTCATTATTAATATCTTTATCTAAATAAAAAAGATGATTTATGTATAAATTATAAGATATAAAAAATTTGTAATAATAAAATATAAAATCATTTACATTATTATTTTTAATAGTTTTAATTATGTCATTGCAAATATCAATAAAATAATTTTTTATATTTTCCCATTTATAGTTATTAAATTCATTTATTTTATTAACAAAAAGTTCATTAATTGTTTTATCCATAAAAAAATATATTAAAAAAAATTTTTATTTTAATCCTAATACTGAGTAAAATTCATCAACAAAATTATTAATATTTGTTTCCATATAAACTAATTCATTATTAATTCTTTCATAGATAGAACTATTTTTAAATAATGATATTTCATTATTAGTAATTTCTTGTCTAATATTAATTATATTATTTTTATGTAAAAATGATACAACATCTTTAAATAATTCTAAAAATGATTTCATATTATCTTCATTATAATAATGAATTTTAAAATATGCTATTTGTTTATTGATAACAACATTAATATAATGTAATTTATCAAATGATACAAAATTATTATTTATTATTGACATTTTTAATTTTTAATATAATAATTAATATTTTAATCAATTTTTATAATTAAAAAAAAATTGAAAATAAATAATAAACTTAAAATAATAATAATATAATCAATAATATGGAGTATAATCAACAAAGAAATGACAATTACAAACAACAAAGAAACGATGGTTACAGACAAAATAGAAGAGAGGAGCGGTTTTATAACTCTAATTTTTCATTAGACAATGCGTGTAAAGACAATAAAGATTTATATGATTTACTTAAAAATGAAGAAGGATTAGTTGAAACTGAAGATTTATTGTATATTTCTAAAGAATTGGTAGGAACTAAAATTAATGAATTTGAAGATATTTGTGATGATATTAATACAGAATTATTAAGGGGTATTTTATCTTATGGATATGAAAATCCATCAAGACCTCAAAGCTATGGAATCAAGCCTATAATTGAAGGAAAAGATTTATTATTACAATCTCAATCAGGTTCTGGTAAATCAGGAGCTTTTATTATTGGTGCAGTTCAATCAATTGATTTGGCATTAAAAAAACCTCAAGTTATTATTATTTCACCAACAGGTGATTTAGCTTTACAAACACATAAACTATGTTCTGCTTTAACTTCATTTATGAAAGATTTTAGAATTTCATTAACGGTTGGTGGTGTTCCAAGAGATCAGAATATTAGAGAATTAACTGATAAAAACGAAATGTGTCAATTAATTATTGCAACACCAGGAAGATTAGAAGATGTATTAAAATCAAATAAGGATATTAGTTCATCTATTAAATTATTAATTATTGATGAATTTGATGAATTGTTATCTGGTTCATTTAAAGAAAAAATGAAAGAGATATATAAGTTAATGTCATCAAATATGCAATCTTGTTTTTTCTCAGCAACATTAACAAATGAAGTTTTGGAATTATCAAATAGAATTATGAAAAATCCATTAAAAATTTTATTAAAGCAGGAAGAAATGACATTAGATGGAATTCAACAAACATATATTAATTGTGAGAATGAAGATGATAAATTACTTGTCATAAAAGATTTGGTAAAAACTCTTGAAATAGAGCAATTTATGATTTATGGTAATACAATTGATAAGATTGAATATATTTTTGAAGAATTATGCAATTCATCAGATTATACTGAAAGAGATATTAGAATAATTCACGGTCAAATGGAAAAAGAAGTTAGAAATGAAATTATTAGAGATTTTAAGAAAGGACTATTTAAATGTTTAATTTCAACTGATTTATTAGCAAGAGGAATTGATGTTCCAAGTTTGTTTTTAGTTATTAATTTTGATTTGCCTAATGATCCTTCTAAATATATTCATAGAATTGGTAGAAGTGGAAGATTTGGAAAGAAAGGATTATCAATTAATTTAATTAATACATCAATTAACAATGATATTAATAAACAAACTATTATTAAAACATCTTTTGATTGTAAAATTATTAATTTTAATGATTATTATCAAAATAATTTAATAAAATAATAATTTAATAAAATTATTAATTAAAATAATTTAACAAAATAAAATAATAATTTAATAAAATTATTAATTAAAAAAAATTTTTTATATATTTTAAAGATTTTAATAAATATTTAATCTTTATTATTTTTAACATATTTAAATTTAGAAAAATCCATCTTTTTACCATTTTCAATAAAAATCTTTTTAAACAAATAAAAATGAGAATTCGTGGATGTATTAGATTTAATATTAAAAACATTATTTTCTGCATCATAATAAATATTCAAAAATGAATTTTTAGACTTCATCAACATTTCTTTTTCTTCATCAGAACATTCATAAGTAGAATGAGTAAAGAATTTTGATTTAGAAAAATTTTGATGATATTCTTTAAACTTAGCAATTTCTGATACTTTCAACTTGAAATAAATATGAGAATTTGATTGTTTAGTTTCTTTATTTTCCTTATTAAGCAATCTAACAAAAGCATTCTTAACATAGTTATACTTAACAAAACTATTAGTTTCGCTCTTAAAACGCTTAATATTATCTACAACATTCTTGACATCTTCATCTGTATTACTTTCATTAAAACTTGTGTAAAAAATAAATTTTCTATCTTGCATATCAATTTTGTTTTGCATTTTACTTTTGTTTTGCATCTCACTTGTTGATTCCATTATACAATTAATTAATGTCATTTCTTTAATTAGTTTTTTAAAAATAAAAATTGAAAATATAAATTAAATAATTATTAATAAATAAGATATATTAAAATGAGTAAATTAGTCATAAAGCAACAAAAGAGACTTAAAGGAGAGTTAAAAATATTAGAAAATGAAACAAATATATCATATATAACAGCTTATCAAGATGAGAATGATATGTTATTATTCTATTTTTTAATTTATGGTCAATATGATACTGATTATAAAGGAGGTCAATATATAGGAAAAATTATATTATCTAAAAATTATCCTTTTAGTCCTCCAGATTTTATGTTTTTAACACCAAATGGTAGATTTGACATTAAACGAAAAATATGTTTAAGTATTACAGGTTTTCATAGTAATGAATGGAATCCTACAATAACTATAAGTGGTATGTTAGTTCAATTATATACTGTTTTTGAAAAAGATATTGATGCTGGATTAGCACATATTAAGTGTTCAAAAAATGAAAGAAGTAATTTAGCTAATAAATCTATAGAATTTAATTCTGATGAATTATCACATATTTATTCTAAATTTAATATGGATAATTTAAATGATGGAAAACTATTAAATATTAAAGATGATAATATTAAAGATGATAATATTAAAGATAAAAAAACTAAAAAAAAGATAAAAGATAAAATAATAGACAATATTGAAGATAAAATTGAAAAAAAAATAAAAAAAAAAGATAAAGAAAAAAATATTATTAATGATGATAAAATTGAAAAAAAAGATAAAAAAAAAGATAAAGAAAAAAATATTGTTAATGATGAAGAAAAAACTGACGAAGTTCCTAAAAAGAAGCGTGGAAGACCTAAAAAAATTGAAAAATAAAAATAATAATTTATATAAATAATATTTAATTAAAAAATAATTAATAATATATATTATAATCATGCCTAAAAATAAAACAGGTGGTAATAAAGCTAAAAAGCAAGGAAATAAAAATATGAATAGAAAAATATTAATAGCTGATGCTTTGGATGACGGACAGTTATTTGCTCAAATTACAAAAAAATTGGGAGATCAAAGATATTATGTATTATGTAGTGATAATATTGAAAGAATTGGAAAATCTTGTAATAAATTAAATAGATCAAGCAGGGGTGAAAATCGTTTAGATATTGGTTCAAATGTGGTTGTTTCATTAAGAGTTGATTGTGATAGCACAAAAATGAAATGTGATTTATTGGCTTTTGCAGAACCTCCTGATGATGTTATAAAGTTATTTAAATTAAAATTGTCAGAAAATAATAATGAAGAAGATATTGTTCAATTTGATATTGGTAAAGAAGAATTATTATATGAGGATAATGAAAATATTGATTTTGATGATATTTAAAAAAATTGAAATTAAATTTTATTTTTTATTTATATTTTAAATTAATTTAAAATGGTTAATTTATGTCAAGCTTATAATAAAATAACAGATTATTATAATATATATATAATTCGTGATGCTTTAAATTGTTATGAATGTAATAAAAATATAGTTCGTGATAATCATAATTTTAAACCTGATTATAATAATACACTTCATTTATTAAAAATATTATATGATTATGAAAAGTCTGGTAGAAAAACATATAATAAAAATTTAAATAATTCTATAGAAATAAGCATAAATAAATTAAATAATATTTATGAGATATTTGTAAAAAATAAAATGAAATATATTGAGGTGTTTTATAAATTATTTATTAATTATAAATATGATAATTTTATTATGTTTATTAAAGAAAGAGGATTATTAGATTATATATATGATAATAATTTAATATCTAATGTTATTGATACATATTTAAATAAAACTAATTATTTAAAAAATGACCATTTTAATAAAAAAGTAATAATAAAATATTTAATATCAAAAGAGAATGATAAATTTAAAAATATTATTAATAAATATAATATAAAAAATGAAGATGTTATAAAATATTTGAAAATATTATATTTAAAAAAAAATAAAAAATATAATGATGAATATTTAGTTGATATATCAAAATATATAAATGATTGTGAATGGAATATTGAAAAAAATTTTGATATAAATTATTTTGTAGAATGTTTAGATATTTGTTTTGAAAGAAATTTAATAAAAAAATCATTTAAAATAAAAATAGATAAGTCATTTTTAAAAAATGATTTGGAAAAAGTATTATATTTTTATTATTTGAAAGGTTTTATTTTAAGTGATGATGATATAATTAATTTAATAAATTATGGAATAATATTAAATAATTTTGAAAGTTATGGTATTAAGATGAATAATAAAATATTAAAATATATTTTAGAAAAAGATAAATTAGAATTATTTGATGTTTATACTTTTAATTTTGAATTAAATGAAGAAAATTTAGAAAAAATATTTTTAAATGAAAAAAATAAAACAATAATTAATTATTTTGTGGAAAATGGTTCAAAAATAACAAATAAAATATTTAATTCATTTTTAATATCAAAAAATAGAATAACAAATAATATGCATGAAGTAATAAATGAAATAATTGTAAATAATTATGATTTAACAGTTGATAATTTAAAATTATATGAAGAAAAAAATAATTATGATTCAGGAATATATGATGTTATAAAATCATTAAAAGAAATAATTGAAGATAATACAAAAAAATTAAATATTACTAAAGTAAAATTTAAAGTAGATGATAATGAATGTTTAAAATTATTTGAAGAATTTATTGAAATAGATAATTTTAATTTATATGAATATTTTATTTCGTATATTATAGATAATAATTTAAAAATAAATGAATACTTTATAACAGATAAAAAATTATCAAAATTATTTAATATTAAAAAAGGATGTTTAAATAAAATAACAGATATTGAAAAATTAATAAAGGAATAATAAAACATTTAAAAAATAATTTTTATAAAAATTGTATTATAATGTTAAGAGTTTTATATGATGAGATAAATGAAAATGAAACAAAAGATGATATTGCTTTATATAATTTAAAACAGTCTGATATTAATTTTAATAAAGAGACATTTATTTGTTCTTCTATTGGATGGATGAAAAATGATAAAAATAGAACATTTCAAGATTTGGAAACATATTTAAGAAATAATAATTTCAATACTCATTTACTAGCAAAGCCTCATAAATACACAGAAGATATTGAATTAGAAAATCCAAATTCAAATGAAACTTTATCGTATGAATGTGTATTTTGTTGTAAGCCAGAACAATATTGTTTAGAAGATTTATATAAAATTCATAGTTCATATGATGAAAATTTTAATAATTTAAAATATTCTGGAACATTAAAAGTTAAAAATGAAGAAAAGGTTGATGAGGTTGAAGATAGTAGTGATGGAACATTAATTAGTAAATTAAGTAATAATGAGATTAAATTAAATTTTGTGAGACTAAGTCCAAAAGATTCTATAGCTCAAATGTCAGATGATATTAGAAATTCAACTGGTAAAGCTCCAAGAACAGAAATAATTGGAAAGTATAATGATAAACAACCAATTATTACATTTTTATTAGAAGATGGTAAATTAGCTTCTCATATTGGTTGGACTATTGAGGATGTGGATGGTGAATTAAAATATACATTGGTTGATTTAAATACTTATTATAGCAATGAAAAAGTATA
>Ga0066609_10001940_pt1 | contig 11422 bp, 9 predicted proteins | sample SaaInlV_DNA_150m_FD_60378 | JGI IMG/M metagenome (GOLD analysis project Ga0066609, IMG submission 60378) | Marine microbial communities from expanding oxygen minimum zones in the Saanich Inlet - SI075_LV_DNA_150m | ecosystem: Environmental > Aquatic > Marine > Unclassified | place: British...
CTGAAGCAACAAAAAGAGCTGGAAACGATAATATAAATAATAAATTGATTCAGCCTTTTTCCACTGCATTATATGCTCAACTTGGGGCCCTCGTGGATGAAGATACAGCAGTCTATGGAATTATAGGTGTGGCCTATTCGTACTTTAAATATAAGTACCAGGATCCTTCTGATTCCGATTCTGGAAATTATAGTAAATGGGCCGTAGGATTGCCAGTTGGTTTGGGTGTAAGAACAATGGTGGAAGATGATCTTTCGCTGAATGTTTCAGCTGTGTATACCCACTATCAATCCTTTAACACGAAAGATATGAAGGCTGGATCAGAAGTGTATAAGGGAAAGCCCTCTCCACGCACGGTTAATATTACAGTCGGGTTAAGCTGGGTTCTTTAAAATAATAAATAAATAGAACTTGTTTGGGAGCAAAAAAATGAAACAAAAAATATGGAAGTATGTACTTCTCTCATCGGTGTGCATTTCAATTGCCATAGAGTCAAACGCGGGCGGCATAACAGATAAAGTTGATGTCTTGATAGGCCAAGGGCTGTCTAATGATGAAATAGATGGTCGCTTAAAAAGTCATTCGAGTCCCACCAAGAAAAAAGAAGGTAGAATATACCTTTGGAAGACAGTACTATCTCGGGCCAATACAGGAATTGGAGACGAATCTGCGTACAATGAGCGTGCTGAACTGATTGCTCACCATGGGGCCCAACTCAAGCTTTTAAGAGATGGACCGCTGCTGGCTTTACAGCATATTGCCTCTGGAGATTGGGATGAGTACGAGAAGCTTGATCCCCTTAAGTTGAATAAAGGTGGGAAGAAAGGTACAAAGGGTCAGAAAGAGGCGGCCGTGAGTGCACTTAACTTGCTGTTGAAAGAAGAAACATCTTTGAGCAAAGCTAAAGAATCCCTTGCCGAAATATTAGAGAAGGTTAATGGCAGACTTCCTGATATGATAAAAGCTCTTGCTGATGAAGCCGGTATCGTGGAGGCGAGGAAGTTAAGACTTGAGGCGATTGAAGCTGAGGTTGAGAGACTAAAAGGTTTAGCCGATGAAGCGGCAATTCAGAAATATGCAACAAAGAAAAGCATTAGTTTTGAGGAAGCAAAAGCTATATTTGATGAAAAGAAGGCTAAGAAGGCAGACAGGAAGAATAAGATCAAAGAGGCCAACGCACGAGAAGCTGATGAGGATGTTGTTGATGAAGAGCCGCGTGAAGGTGGACAAGTCTTTGGTGCTTTAGTTGAGTTGCTGTCTGGTGATTCTGATAAGCGTGAAGAAGATGATGATGCAGTCTCTATTAGTGGAATGAGTGCGGTGACAGGTTTTAGCTATGTTACGGATGGAACTAGTATCTCTGGAGCAACCTCCTTTGACGATGAGCAAGATCTAACTGGAACAATTGCAGACGAGAGTGCTACTAAAAAGAAAAAGAAGAAAAAATCTTCGAGAAAAATTAAGAAAGAGCTCGTAGCGGAGCTGAACCTTCTTAAAGACGAGAATAAAAGATTGCGGAAAGTAGAGGACATCATTCTCAATGGCGGAAAAAACGCTGAAAAAGAAACAGTTGATGCCGTAAAGAAGCGCACCGCCAAGGGGAAAAGTGCTCTTCAACAACTCTTTGATGCTCTGGTGGAAAAGAATCTTGTTGAGAAAGCTAACAAACCAAAACATACACAGCCTTGGACTGATGCGGCCCATGGGTTCCTTCAGCTGGCTCAGGAGCTTCAGGAAGGGCGGGCGAAGAGATTGGCGGAAATTGTAGAAGAAAAACTGGGACAGCAGAAGCTTATCGAGGGAGCTACAGAGATTATGGAGGCCAAAGAAAATCCAGGTGTAAATGAGCGTCGTGCAGCCATAGAGATTCTCAAAAACTGGGAACATGCGCCTATTATTGAGCTTAGAAAGTTGCAGGAAAGGGTTGACAAGGGACTAGCTGACTTCAGGGCTAATCGTGAAAAAGCTATGGCAGAGCTCGAAGCCCTTGGCGTGACGGTTTAAGAACATTACGATTCTTTGAGACGAAGAATATTACTAAAAAGAGCACCACCTTGAACCGGTGGTGTTTTTTTATGGGGGGCTACCATTTGTCATTTCCAGATTAGAAACAGGTTGAATTGTTCATGGAAGAGGTAAAAAAAGGATCACTTACCCATTGACAAAAGGGGGGGAATCCCATAGATCCCTACCTAAGAATATTGGTGGATTAAGGAGGGATGGCCGAGCGGTCAAAGGCAGCAGACTGTAAATCTGCCGACGTATGTCTACGTAGGTTCGAATCCTACTCCCTCCACCAACTGTAAGAGACCACTGCGGGTGTAGCTCAATGGTAGAGCCCCAGCCTTCCAAGCTGGTCACGTGGGTTCGATTCCCATCACCCGCTCCATCTCTTGCTTTTATTCCATGGAGATCGGTGTTAGTGTGATCCCTCTGTAAGGGATATTAGAGAAGTTTTTTAAGATAGAGTGCAACGTTTAAGAGTAGGACGAGAGGATCATGGCAAAGGAAAAGTTTGAGAGGAATAAGCCTCATTGTAACATCGGCACGATTGGTCACGTTGACCATGGGAAGACGACGTTAACGGCAGCGATCACGAAGATCCTAGCCGAAAAAGGTGGCGCTGATTTTAAAGCGTACGATCAGATCGATAACGCGCCCGAAGAAAAAGCGCGTGGGATCACGATTTCGACAGCGCACGTTGAGTATGAGACAGACAAGCGTCACTATGCTCATGTGGACTGTCCTGGCCATGCTGACTATGTGAAGAACATGATCACCGGAGCGGCACAGATGGATGGAGCGATTTTGGTTGTATCCGCAGCCGATGGCCCCATGCCACAGACGCGTGAGCACATTTTGTTGGCTCACCAAGTTGGCGTGCCATCGATGGTTGTATACCTGAACAAGGTAGACCAAGTAGATGATCCTGAGTTGCTAGAGTTGGTAGAGATGGAAATCAGAGAGTTGTTGACCAAGTATGATTTCCCCGGGGATGATATTCCGATTGTAAAGGGAACGGCGCTTGGTGCGTTGGAAGGGAAAGATCCCGAGACAGGTAGCAAGACCATAGAAGAGTTGATGGCCAAGGTAGATGAGTTCATTCCGCAGCCAAAGCGTCCGAAGGACAAGCCATTTTTGATGCCGATAGAAGATGTGTTTAGCATCTCAGGTCGAGGAACGGTTGTAACGGGTCGCGTAGAGAGTGGCGTGATCAATGTAGGAGACGAAGTTGAGATCGTGGGAATAAGGCCGACGACGAAGACGATTGTAACTGGCGTAGAGATGTTCAAGAAGTTATTGGACCATGGCGAAGCCGGAGACAACATCGGAGCGTTGTTGCGAGGCACGAAGAGAGAAGATGTAGAGCGTGGGCAAGTATTGGCGGCGCCTGGATCGATCACGCCGCACACGGAATTTGAGTGTGAGGTATATATTTTGACGAAGGATGAAGGCGGACGCCATACGCCATTCTTCTCGAACTATCGCCCACAGTTTTATTTCCGTACGACAGACGTGACGGGTCAAGTTGAATTGCCAGAAGGCAAGGAGATGGTCATGCCCGGAGATACGGTAAAGGTGAAAGTAGTCTTGATAGCGCCGATTGCGATGGATGATGGTGTTCGATTTGCCATCCGTGAAGGTGGTCATACGGTTGGTGCTGGTGTTGTTACCAAGGTCCTCAAGTAGAAAATTTGAGAAAAAAATAAAGGGGTGTCGAAAGCACCTCTTTATTTTTACTCAATTTTAGGAGTGTAGCTCAATTGGCTAGAGCGCCGGTCTCCAAAACCGGAGGTTGGGGGTTCGAGACCCTCCACTCCTGCCAACACTTGATTTATTGTTATAAGTTATGTATGTCATATCGAATGTTTATTAATTAATGGTTAGAAATGAAGAATCCCATAGAATTTTCCCGTGAAGTCCGCCAGGAAGTCTCAAAGGTAACGTGGCCGACTCGGAAAGAAACAGTTGTTACAACAATTATGGTTATGATCATGGTTGCGTTGGCAGCGGTGTTTTTCCTTTTGGTAGACCAGGTTCTTTCAAAAATTGTTCGGTTTATTTTAGGGTGGGGGATGTAAGGAAATGGCTGAAGGGCATCATTGGTACGTTGTTCACGTTTATTCTGGATTTGAAAAAAAGGTGGCTGAGGCCATTGAAGAGCAGGCCAAAAAGAAGGGCCTCCAATCTAAATTTTCTGAAGTTCTGGTGCCTACGGAGGATGTTATAGAGATTCGACGTGGGAACAAGGTGAATGCTGAGAGGAAGTTTTTCCCTGGCTATGTCCTTGTGAAGATGGATTTGAAGGATGAGACTTGGCATTTGGTTACAGATGTTCCGAAAGTGACTGGATTTCTAGGAGCAAGAGGAAAGCCGAGTCCAATTAGCGAAGCTGAAGCGCAGCGGATCCTGACTCAAGTAGAGGAAGGGGGTTCTTCTAACAAAATGATTGTTCATTTTTCAATTGGAGAGCAAGTTCGTGTTTGTGATGGTCCTTTCAATACTTTTAACGGAGTGGTGGAAGATATCGAAGAGGAAAAGACACGCTTGAAAGTGTCTGTTTCCATTTTTGGGCGTTCAACGCCGGTGGATCTAGATTTCACACAAGTTGAAAAGCTCGATTAATTAATTTATGGGAGATCCGGCCAGGATCGTACCATAAGCTCAATTTATGAGGTAATTTATGGCGAAAAAGATTGTTGGTTACATAAAACTGCAGGTGCCGGCTGGTAAAGCCAATCCGTCACCGCCCGTTGGTCCTGCATTGGGTCAAAGGGGACTCAATATTATGGAATTTTGTAAGGCTTTTAATGCTCAGACACAGGAGCTTGAGTCCGGAGCTCCAATTCCAACTGTGATTACGGCCTATGCCGATCGTACATTTACATTTACGACGAAAAAGCCGCCTGTATCATACTATTTGAAAAAAACGGCAAAAGTTTCCAAGGGATCTTCAACGCCTGGACGAGGAGATCCAGTTGCTAAAATTACAGCAAAGCAAGTTAAAGAGATTGCGGAACAAAAAATGTCCGATTTGAATGCGAACGATATTGAGGCAGCCTGTGAGATGATCAGAGGGTCTGCGCGCTCAATGAATATAGAGGTTGTAGGGTAAGATCATGGCAAAACTTGGAAAGCGACTTAAGAAAGCTCACGAAGGAATAGATTTAGAGAAAACCTATTCTCTTGATGAAGCTGTGAAAATGGTGAAAGAACGTGCGAAGGCAAAATTTGATGAAACCATTGAAATTGCCATGAATCTTAATGTGGATCCCCGTAAGGCTGATCAGAATGTTCGAGGCGTGATTCAACTTCCCCATGGGACTGGAAAAACTTTGCGCGTCGCCGTTTTTGCAAAGGATGCAAAAGCAGAGGAAGCTAAGAAAGCTGGTGCCGACATTGTTGGAGCCGAAGACCTGCTTGAGACCGTCCAAAAGGGCAAAATGGATTTTGATCGTTGTATTGCAACTCCTGATATGATGGCTCTTGTTGGACGTCTTGGTAAAGTTCTTGGGCCTCGTGGGCTAATGCCAAATCCGAAATTAGGAACGGTAACCACGGATGTTGCAAAGGCTGTCGAGGCTGCTAAAGGTGGCCAAGTCGAGTATAGGGCCGAAAAACGGGCATCGTTCATTCCGGAGTAGGCAAAGCCAGTTTTGATCAGAAAAAGTTGGTTGAAAATGTGCAAACTTTTATTGATACGGTGGCTAAAGCACGCCCCAGTGGTGTTAAGGGAACTTACATTCAGAGGATAGCCATAAGCTCGACAATGGGCATTGGGGTCAAAGTCGAGCACGGTAGTGGAAAGTAAGAGATCTACATGTTTCATGTTTTGCCAGAACTACTTTGCAAAATATGAAAAATAGATCTTGATTTTTAGGTGAGGATGGCGTAATAGTTTCCAACTATTGCGTCTTCTGACTTTTACAAGTGAGTAGGACGCGACTCTGTTCGAGATTGTAGGTGGCATTTTTGCCTTAATGTCTTTTGAAGATGCCAACATGAAACGGGAGTACGTCCAAAACCATCATCGGGTGTTGGTCAAAACTTCTGGGACAGGAAGTTGGCATTGATTCTTTCGGGAGTCTTTGTCGCCAGTACAACAACGCGATGAGCAAGGAGACGATCAAGTGGATCGATCGACGAAGGAAAAGCAAGTAGCTTCTCTTCATCAGAACTTAACGGAGTCATCTCTTGCAGTGGTAACACGGCAGGTTGGTCTTTCTGTTGCTGAGGCAACAGATCTTCGTCTTAAGATGAGAGAAGCAGATGCGTCCTATAAGGTGATTAAAAACACATTGGCTCGTATTGCTGTTAAGGGAACTAACTTTGAGGACTTGGAGCCTTTTTTTAAGGGGCCCATGGCTTTGGCAACATCGTCTGATCCGGTAGCTGCTGCTAAGGTAGCCGTTAACTTTTCAAATGATAATGATAAGTTGTCGATTGTTGGCGGTATCTTGAATGGCAAGGTACTTAACGAAAATGAGATCAAGCAGTTGGCTAAGCTTCCTTCATTGGATGAGCTTCGTTCCCAACTTATTGCTGTGATTTCAGCGCCAGCAACTCAAATTGCACGTATTGTGAAGATCCCTGCAGAGCAAGTAGCCCGTGTGTGTTCGGCTTATGGGAATAGTTAAACGTAATAGAGAAAGCAAAAGGGCTTTCTGTTAGAAGATGTAAAGAGGAGAGAAATATGGCTAATTTAGCAAAGATTGTGGACAGTTTGTCAGAGCTAACAATTATTGAAGCTGCCGAGTTGAGCAAGCTTTTAGAAGAAAAATGGGGCGTATCTGCGGCGGCTCCTGTTGCTGTTGCAGCAGCTGGTGGTGGTGATGCTGCGGGTGCTGCTGAAGCAAAGACTGAGTTTGATGTTGTCTTGAAGAGTGCCGGAGATAAAAAAATCGCTGTGATTAAAGAAGTTCGCACGATTACAGGCTTGGGACTTAAAGAGGCAAAAGATCTTGTTGATGGCGCGCCAAAAGCAATTAAAGAAGGCGTAAACAAGGATGAAGCTGAAAAGTTCAAAGCTCAGCTTGAAGGAGCCGGTGCAACTGTTGAGTTGTCATAAGGCGATACCTTATTCGAAGTAAGTCAGGAGAGGTGGCATGTCTGCCTCTCCTTTAAGTGTATTTATAGTTTAGGGTGATGTAGAGGAATATTCCTCAATCATAACATATAAGGCGTAGAGGATCATACATGGCGAAGTCATTTACGGAACGGAAACGAATTCGCAAAAGCTTTGGGCGCATTTCATCAGTTGTGCCAATGCCCAACTTAATCCAGGTTCAAAAGTCATCTTACGAAAAATTTTTACAGACGAATGTTTCTCCTAAAAAGCGGAAAAATATTGGCCTGCAAGAGGTTCTGCATTCTGTTTTTCCCATTAAAGATTATTCTGGTCGCTCTCAGCTTGAGTTTGTCAGTTTTGATTTTGGGGATCCAAAGTTTGATGTTGAGGAATGTCAGCAGCGCGACATAACGTATGCTGCGCCTCTGAAGGCGACTTTACGCCTCGTTGTGTGGGATATTGATGAAGAAAGTGAAGCACGTTCCATAAGAGATATCAAAGAACAAGATGTATACCTTGGTGATATCCCGCTTATGACTGGGAATGGTACCTTCGTTATCAATGGAACGGAGCGGGTTATCGTTTCCCAGATGCATCGTTCTCCAGGTGTTTTCTTTGACCATGACGGTGGTAAGACTCATTCGTCTGGTAAGTATCTATTTGCTGCGCGCGTCATTCCATATCGTGGATCTTGGTTGGACTTTGAGTTTGATGCTAAGGACTTAATGTTTGTTCGAATAGATCGTCGCCGTAAACTACCAGTGACGTCCTTTTTGATGTGTTTGGATAGCTTTCAGACACACAAGCTGCGCCTTGAAGCAGAGAAGAAGGGTAAAGAGCTTGATCCTAGCGAAGTTACGGGCATGGGGAAAGCAGAGATACTTGGTACCTTTTATGATTCAGTCACCTATAAGCGTAATAAGGAGGGATATGAAACCGAATTCCATCCTGATCAGTGGCTAGGTATCAAGCTCATTAGAGACCTAGTTGACGCTAAGACAGGTAAAGCAGTTGTAGAGGGCGGAAAAAAGATTACCCCACGACTTGCCAAGAAACTTCAAGAAGATGGTCTTAAAAAGATTCGTTTGCCCGCCGATGATATAATCGGCAAGTTTTTGTCCCAAGACACAATCAATGCGTCAACTGGTGAAGTCCTGGCTGAGGCTGGTGATGAAATTAGTGAAGAGCTGCTTAAGAGTTTTGATAAGGCAAAAATCACGTCTATTCCAGTGCTTGCCATCGATTACATAAACGTTGGCCCCTATATTCGAAATACCCTTGCTGCGGATAAGAATTCAAATAGAGAAGAAGCTCTTATGGATGTCTACCGTGTTATGCGTCCGGGTGAGCCACCAACGTTGGAAGGTGCTGAAGCACTCTTTAACGGTCTCTTTTTCACAAATGACCGATATGACCTATCGTCTGTTGGTCGTGTCAAAATGAATGCCCGTCTGGGATTTGAAACAGAAGACAGTATCCGAACCCTTCGGAAAGATGACATTCTTGCAATCTTAAAAATTCTTTTGGATTTGAAGGATGGTAGAGGAAATGTTGATGACATTGACAATTTGGGGAACAGGCGTATCCGCTCTGTTGGAGAATTGCTGGAGAATCAACTACGTATTGGGCTTCTACGGATGGAAAGGTCTATTCGTGAGCGCATGAGTTCTCTCGAAATCGATACAGTAATGCCCCATGATCTCATCAATGCTAAGCCTGTTGTTGGGGCCATTCGTGAATTCTTTGGGTCTTCACAGTTGTCGCAATTTATGGACCAAACCAATCCGCTTTCAGAAATTACTCACAAGCGGCGCTTGTCTGCTTTGGGCCCAGGGGGTCTAACACGTGAGCGTGCGGGCTTTGAAGTGCGTGACGTGCATCCGACTCACTATGGTCGGATATGTCCCATTGAAACACCTGAAGGTCCGAACATTGGCTTGATTAACTCTCTTTCCACCTTTGCGCGAATCAACAAATATGGGTTCATTGAGACCCCATATCGAAAGGTTGAAAAGAAGAAAGTAACCGATAATGTTGTCTATCTTTCTGCTATGGAAGAAGAAAGACATACCATTGCCCAGAGTAATGCTGAGCTGACTTCGGATAATCGTTTTGCCACTGAGTTTGTTAGTTGCCGCCGGCAAGGTGAATTTGAGAATGTGCCTGCAGGCGACATAGATCTTATAGACGTTTCGCCAAAGCAACTTGTTTCTGTGGCAGCTTCACTGATTCCTTTCCTGGAAAATGACGATGCTAACCGTGCATTGATGGGATCAAACATGCAACGGCAAGCCGTTCCTCTATTGCGTGTTCAGGCGCCTCTTGTTGGAACCAGCATGGAAGCGGCGGTTGCAAGAGACTCTGGCGCAACCATTGTTGCTAAGCGCGAGGGGGTTGTTGACCAGGTTGATGCTAGCCGAATCGTTGTTCAGGCAACGGGGGAGACTTCTCACTCGGCGGCCGGTGTTGATATTTATAATTTGGAGAAGTTCCAAAGATCTAACCAAGATACGTGTATTAACCAACTTCCATTGGTAAAGGTTGGAGATAAGGTAAAGGCAGATGATATTATTGCTGATGGGCCTTCAACTGACTTAGGAGAATTGGCACTAGGCCGGAACGTGCTTGTGGCATTTATGTCATGGCACGGTTATAACTTTGAGGACTCTATTGTTATTTCTGAGCGTCTCGTTAGTGGGGATGTTTTTACTTCTATCCATATCGAAGAATTTGAAGTAATGGCCCGAGATACCAAATTAGGAAGCGAGGATATAACTCGTGATATTCCTAATGTTGGTGAAGAAAGTCTTAGAAATCTAGATGAAGCAGGTATTGTTCATGTCGGGGCTGAAGTTCATCCAGGCGATGTTCTTGTGGGTAAAGTGACGCCAAAGGGTGAATCTCCCATGACGCCGGAAGAAAAGCTTCTGCGGGCGATTTTTGGAGAAAAGGCTTCTGATGTACGTGATACCTCCTTACGTGTTTCTCCCGGTGGTGGTGGAACCGTCGTAGATGTACGCGTCTTTTCGCGTCGGGGTATTGAAAAAGACGAGAGGTCCTTGGCGATTGAGCAGGAAGAAATCGAGAGTCTTGCCCAGGATAAGGATGCTGAGCGCGCCATTTTGGAAGGCAGTTTCAACGATCGGTTGAAAGGACTTCTTAAAGGCGAAAAGGCTGTGAGTGGTCCTAAAGGCTTGAAGAAAGGGACCGAGCTTAAAGAAGATGTTTTCTCTAAGTTTACAAAAGGTCAGTGGCGTCAGATTGTCATTGGAAATGACAAGAAGATGAAAGATATCGAATCTCTCAAAAAGCAAATTGATGAGAGCATTAAGTATATTGAAGAGCGTTTCAGTGACAAAGTAGAGAAAATTCGTCGTGGAGACGAGTTGTTGCCAGGTGTCATGAAGATGATCAAGGTCTACGTGGCTGTTAAGCGTAAGATAAAATCAGGTGACAAGATGGCTGGTCGCCATGGTAACAAGGGTGTTATTTCCCAGATTGTTCCGGTGGAAGATATGCCTTACCTGGAAGATGGAACGCCTGTGGATATTATCTTAAACCCATTGGGAATCCCATCTCGTATGAACGTAGGGCAAATTCTTGAGACTCACATGGGTTGGGCTGCAGCTGGTCTAGGAAAGCAAATCGGTGAGTTGGTAAATAATGTCCAGCGCAACTCTTCCGATAAGGCCAAAAAAGATGAAAAGTCTGTTAAAGAGCTCCGAAAGTTTTTGGATACTGTTTATTCAGATAAGACAGACTTAAGCACCATAAAGGCCATGAATGATGATGATCTTATGGAATTAGGGAAGAATCTAACGCCAGGGGTTCCTATGGCTACTCCTGTTTTCGATGGTGCTCATGAAAGTGATGTCATTGAGTTGCTTAAGCAAGCCAATTTGGATCCTACAGGGCAAGAGACTCTTTATGATGGTTTGACTGGAGAAAAACTCGACCGAAAAGTGACAGTTGGATACATATATATTTTGAAACTGCATCACTTGGTAGATGATAAGATTCATGCTCGTTCTATCGGCCCTTACAGTCTTGTGACCCAACAGCCTTTGGGTGGTAAGGCCCAGTTCGGTGGACAGCGTTTTGGAGAAATGGAAGTTTGGGCTCTAGAGGCCTATGGTGCTGCCTATACTCTTCAAGAAATGCTTACTGTTAAGTCGGACGATGTTAACGGACGGACAAAGCTTTATGAAGCAATCATCCGTGGCGATACTAATTTTGAGCCAGGTATTCCGGAATCTTTCAACGTTCTCGTGAAAGAGCTTCGGTCCCTTGGAATGGATATGGAATTTAAAGGAACCAAATAGGGGTTCTTTTTATGAAAAGTAAGTTTGCGTA
>Ga0066609_10001969_pt1 | contig 11297 bp, 9 predicted proteins | sample SaaInlV_DNA_150m_FD_60378 | JGI IMG/M metagenome (GOLD analysis project Ga0066609, IMG submission 60378) | Marine microbial communities from expanding oxygen minimum zones in the Saanich Inlet - SI075_LV_DNA_150m | ecosystem: Environmental > Aquatic > Marine > Unclassified | place: British...
GGTGGTTGTTACATCATCGGTTCTTCACGAATACCTGAGTCACGGCTGGCGTTTACCGACCAAGGCACCTTCATGAATGAAGGTAACGGCCTGACCCCATTCGACGGAAGGACCTACAACTACGCTCCAGTTAACTATATCCAAACGCCCTACGAGCGCACCAATATCTTCGGTAACATCAATTATGACCTGACTGATGATATTGAGCTGACAGCGGAGGTGCGATACAGCAGTCGTAAGTCGTCTCAGGAGTTGGCACCGCAGCCTTATAACTCGCCTACAGACCCGTCTTATCAGGGTGTTTTTGAGGGTAATGCTTTTTCCGGAATCTCCGAGGATAACCACTACCTGACTCAGGCAATCGACGCATACAACCTGACACCAGAAGGTATTGCAGGCCCGCTAAGATACGAGCCTGTCAGGGATGCCAGACGCAGAATGGTGGAAACAACACGACGGTTCGAACAGGACGTAGACCAGTTGCAGGTTAACGTCGTTGCCAGTGGTGAGTTCATGGACATGAACTGGGAGGTTTACTACAACAAGGGCTGGCAGGATTCGACTTCAACTGACTACGGTCAGTTCTTCGGACCTAACCTTGGCAAAGCCATGGGCCCTTCCGCCGACCTTAATGGCGATGGCACTCCGGAATGTTATGCCGATATCAGCGACCCAAGTTCGCTGATATCTGGTTGTGTTCCTATGAACTTCTTTGGCGGTCCTGGTGCACTTACACCAGAGATGATTGCCTATGTAGGGGTTGTGCTGGTAGATACGTTTGAGGGTGAACAGGATCAGTGGGGATTCAACGTCTCCGGAAACGGCTGGGAACTTCCAGGTGGCCCGATGGGTTGGGCTGCTGGTTACGAATACCGAAAGGAACAGGCCACCTTCATCCCAGATTCTGGCAAACAAAAAGATGAAGTCACGGGTAACACCGGCGCAGGCACTGAAGGTTCTTACAAAACAGACAGCATCTACGGCGAGATCCTTTTACCCGTATTTGACAACGGTACTCAGTCGTTGGATATCACTGCTGGCATGCGGTACGACGATTTTGACACCTTTGGTTCTGAATCAACCTACCAGGTTGGTATTGAATTATATCTAATGGAAGACCTGAAATTCCGAGCGACAGAAGGCGAAGTCTTCCGAGCACCTAGCATTGGCGAAGCCTTTGCTGGTCAGGTCGATTCATTCCCAACTTACAAAGACCCCTGTATTCCAGCGGCTGGTTCACCATTACCACCTGGATGTGCTCAAGTTGGTCTTCAGCTTGATTCTCAGTTGCTGGCAAGAGTCGGAGGAAACCCAAACCTCGAGCCAGAATTCGGTGATACTTTTACTGCTGGTATTGTCTGGGATCCAGAGTTCAACCTCGGTAGCCTTAGCATCACTGTCGATTACTGGGAAACAGAACTCGAGAATATGATCAGCGGCCTTGGCGTAAATTATATCCTTGATGATTGCTACAACGCCCAGAACGCGGGCTCTTGTTCACTGATCACTCGTCGTGCTGACTACAGCATTGCGCAGGTCCTGGACGCTCCATTGAACGTTGCACTGGAAACCGCCGGAGGCATCGATACAGAAATTAGATTCATATTCGATACCGATTATGGTCAGTTCGATACTGCAATGATCTGGTCTCACTTAACCGAGCGTGAGCGTCAGGCGTTCCCAGGTGATACAAAGGAAGACAACAGTGGACGTTATACAGGGAACGATGCATTTGCCGAAGACAAGGTCAACTATTCGATTGACTGGATGAAAGGTAACTTCCGGGTTGCTTATCTAGGTGAATATATCAGTGAACTTAAGTCCGACGATGCATTTGGCGTTGGCTATACTCAGAAGATTGACTCTCAGCTGTATCACGATCTGACGTTTAAATACACGCATCCCAATAGTGGTGTGAGTATTAGCACGGGTATCAACAACGTCACTGATGAAGAGCCACCTTACATCGACCTTGGCTTTAACGCCAAAACGGATCCCTCGACTTATCGTTTGTTCGGTCGTGGTTACTTCGTTCGCCTTTCCTGGAGCATGGACGACCAGTAAAGGTTTAGATGTAAAACACGAAAAAGGCCGCTCTTGAGCGGCCTTTTTTTTGCAAGCATTTCGGCTACCACAGCGACTCGTCAGAAACTAATTCCTGTAATGCTTCAGCTTGACGAATCAGCTGCTTACTCATCTCACCAAGGTCAAGATGACGCATCGCTTTGCGTGCGTCATGGGGCAAATTTCGCACATTCTCTGCACCCAACTGCCACTTGAGGGAAAAGTGCCTGGCCGCGTCGCGGGGAAGCTCCGCCAGGCTGGATTCAATATGATCTGTCGGGACGGAATTCCCAGTGATCAACCATCGAAACCCCTGGCCAACGCTGGTTTCCCTTACCTGCGCGAGGATCACCTGATCCTTTATTCCCCAGACAACACGCGCCTCAATACGCGCTTTTTCAAAGACATTAGTATTGATCAGTTCGTTGACAGCAACATCAAGCTGCTCTTTGGACCACTGATCAAAATCACCCTGACTATTGTCTGACATTAAATACCCCCTGGATTATGCTGTCAGATTGGACTTTATATTCCAGACTTCTCTGCCCACACTCGGCGCGGCTAACCCCCTGAACCAGCCACTTAAGGACAGCCTTGGAGCCTGTGCAAATGGCGTGACATAGGTCACCGAATGAATATAGCTGGTATCAAACAACGATAACGTGTTGAAGCCCGGTGACCACGCGTCTTCAGGAGTACCGTCTTCCTGATAGAATTGCAGCAAACCTCCCCAATCAGGGTGCCAGCCCCAGGTAGCGCTAAACACGTAGGCAACTCGCCTGTCTTTGCCCGCGACGACATCACGATGTCTAGTCAAAAAGTGCCCCGCTGTAAATCTCGTGTATTGGGCATCTGCACTCACGATGCTTGCCTCACCTGTAATGGTCCGTATCGCCGAAAGCAACTCGTCGCCGTTGAAAAAATCAAACACCTCGTGAAGAAACCGCAACTTCTCATCATCTGTATCAACGGCCAGACCCATCTGGTATCCGCTGTAGAGGAACCCTTCCCCTTTACTTGCCGCATTCATAATCTCGAGGTTCATCTGCTTTTTTTTCGACTCCGGGAGCTTCGCCAGTTCATCCATAGCAATAGTGACATTTTGCCCATCCCTTGAAAAAACCAATCGATACTCCACGCTTTCCTGACTATATTGAAAGATCCGCCCAGCAACTTCTGCTTCAAGAAAGTTCTCAATGCGCAGGCGCTTCTCCCGCCGGTACTGTTCCGCAAGCGCACCCAGGTCAAGGTCTTGGTTCAGCATTAAACATCTCCTGCACTAAGGGGCCTGCCACTTGTGACTGCTTGCGATTCAATTGAGGAAGTTAAATCCAGCTCTTCAACCAGTGGCTGTATCCATTGCTTTGCACGCTCGACCTCTGGGCCAAATCGGTCAAGGATAGTCAATGCTTCTCTGTCACGAAGTGTAACGTCAAACAGCTGACTTTGATCTTTGGCATGCCTGCCGACGACCTCGTGGTCCATCATGCCCCTGATCTCCTGAGCGTTACTTTGGTGACCAAAATAACGACTGACGTCACTTAGCGTATTGGGTAAATCACTCAACAATACGGCCATCTCCAACGTTCGCACATTTGCAGCACCCACTTCCTGTATCGCTCTTTGCAAGCCATGCAGGTTTACTACCCAGATCAGGCTACAAATTTGCAGGAAGGAAAGTTGACTGACATTGATGTATGCAGGGTACTTTTTCCCGAAATCACTATCGCGGAGAAATCCAGCGAGTAACCCTGCCATTTTCTCCTGGGTCTCAGTGGTCTTCTTCATATTAGAGATCAAAAAACTCTCTAAATCGGAATAGAGATAAAGCACCTTGCTATTGGGCATGTATCTCAAAACATCTACCAGCAGGTTGTTGGCCACGTTGGTCGCCTTGATGACTGGTATCCTGCCGCTCAAATAGTTTTTAGCAAGGAGCTGGTTGTAGTTCACAAAAGTAGATCGCCATCTTTCGGGAGACATTTTATTTCCAGGTGATCTCTTGAAATCTGCGAGTCGCCGAAGAATCCATGGCTCCTTGAGACTGAAAAAAGCATCAACCTGGTTTAGACAACGGGCAAGCAAAGTCGAACAAACGAAAGCGTGATGAAAAATATAGACTGGCTGCGGCCGAACAATATCGTGTTGACCTTCGATCGAAAACAAATGCTTGGTAGGGATCGAAAAATTCCCCGCGGCGAAGGCTTCAAACCGTATGTCAATAAAAGGGGCCTGCGAAAGTTTGGTTTCTTCGACTAGCAGAAACTTTGTAAGCCCCCCTTTTTTGGTCGAGAAGTCGAAAACATGAAACTGAGGGTCAAACAACAACGACGGTATGGTGACTTTGAAATTGTCGGCGTCTATCAACATGCGCTATTTTGGACGATTGATTTTGATAGCAGGGGCTTCATTAGGATCTTTCGGCAACTAACATCCACGCCAGGGGCAGTGTGGCGTCAGCAACCTGCTGAGGATGCGCCTGTTGGATTTGATAATTCATCTCAGACAAATGAGTGCAAAAGCTTTTAAACTGCTCAGGGGACTGGGCTGACTGACACATCGCCACCATACGATCAGCATACGCCGGTAGTTCGGAAGCCATCGCTTCGAGCCAATCAACCACTTCTTTTTCCTCATAACGCGGCAAATTTTTTTGAATCTCGGCAATCCGATGATAAAGGGTCTCTATTGTTTCCCCTGCGACCTGCACACCATGGTCATCCATAATCGGCTCAAGGGAACGGTACACGGGGTTAATCGCCCTAGCGGCCGAGTGGAATTCGTTGGAACCTGCCCCTCGCAGCATCGCATAGCCTTTTTCAAACATATCCAGTGCCATCGGAATCAAATCGCTGTCTATCAAACGCTCAATGGCATCCGCGCTGGCGGCACATTCTTGCTGAATCAAGCCATCCGAATGATGCAGTACCAGCGCCAGCTTTCCTCCCTTACGTGGAAGCCTTGCTATCTCTGCCATGGCTTGTTCTCCGGCATACTCGATACCAAACTGACTTGAAACCATATCCATGGTCTCGGACTTGAAGGGTATGTGCGCCGCATCCGCTGCGATGGTTTTTACGTAGGGATAATTTTCAACCACAAGCTCAAGCGCCGAAACAGAAATGTCCAGGGAAATTAACTCGGTACCTTCCGATACCGACAATCCCTCGGCCGCAGAGAGCACTGCACCGGCACCCCCACACAGATCAATCATGCGACCATGCGGATATTCTGACAACGAAGACATGAACAGTTCTCGCCAAAATAGCTGTAACACCGGGTGTTTGGAGCCACCCGCACTATAGGCATTAGCACTCGCACTGCCTTTCCAGTATCGATCCCATTCATTAGAGAGCTGAAGCGAGTCGGATATCGAATCAGACATGAGAAGATAGTTGGTAATATGATAAGTAAGGCAACAGGAGAACCTCTTCACAGCACGCGTAAGACGTGCAACGCTCAATTATAGAGATTACACGAAATCTGATGTTGAGGTCACTCCTGGCAAGCATAAATAGTATCCCTTTTTGAAAACCCGGAAACCTTTTTGCTTCGCCACTTCATTAATAACCCGGGCCAGAACAAGCCGGTTTTGGTAGAATCCTGTCTCCTTGGTTCATTAAGAGCACGGTGCATTATTGTCTACAAGAGGCCAATTCAATGACGACTAATTCACAGCAGTTGAGCTTACAGGGCCGAAAGGCAACACAGGCTCGTGACTGGAGAACAGTCGATGATTGCGCTAATAAATTGCTCAGGCTCAGCCCCTCAAATCCAGAAGGATATTTCTTCAAAGGTCTGGTGGAGAAAGCTTCCCAACATCCAAACATTGCCAGTGAAGCCTTTGAAAAGGCATTGTCCCTGGACTCCGCCCGATACGACGCCGCAATCGAACTCGCAAGCCAGTACGTCATAGCCATGCGAAATACAGAAGCCATAGCCCTGCTGGAAAATTACACCAGCAATCTATCCAACAGCCCCCGCTATCTGGATATGGCGGGTACCATCTATACGGACATTGGACTTTCAAGTCTCGCGCTACCGTTGTATCAGAAGGCCAATGAACTTCAACCAGGTATCGATCTGTTTAGTGCAAACCTGGCAGCTTGTTCGATATTTCTAGGGAAGATTAAGGATGCCCGCGATATCTATCTGGCACTATTGGAAAAAAACCCACTCCATCAGAGAAATCATTATCAACTGTCCCGCCTCGAACGGGCGACAGATGACCATCACATAGTGCAAATGAAGGCAGTACTCGAACAGGCTACCCTTCCACCTCATCGCAATATTTTTATCTACTACGCATTAGCGAAAGAACTGGAAGACCTGGAGCGATGGGACGAGTCTTTTCACTTCTACAAACAAGCTGGCGACGCAGTGACCACCGTTTCAAATTACGATGTCAGCAAAGACGAAACACTCATACAGAAAATCATGGACACTTGCACCCCAGAATGGCTGGCTGATCGAAAGCTGTCGTCACCACTCGGCCGCCAGGACAAATCACCCATATTCGTGCTGGGCCTGCCAAGAACCGGCACAACGCTAACGGAACGGATCCTCGCTAGCCACTCAAGCGTCGAAAGTATTGGTGAAACGAAATACCTTGAATCCATCATGAGGACCTTAAGCGGAATACCCAGCGTCGAAAAAATGACACCCGAAATGATTGACGCTCTTGCCCCCATGGACACAACCGCTATCGCTAATGGCTATCTGGACGCAGTCAGCTACCTGCTTGGCGACAAACCTCTATTTATCGAGAAGCTGCCTTACAATTTTCTCTACATTGGCTTCATTGTTAAAGCCTTCCCGAACGCAAAAATCGTTCGTCTGAAACGTAATCCGATGGATTCATGTTTCGCTATCTACAAGCAGCCATTCACCTGGGCTTACAAATTTTCATACAACCTGGATGACCTGGCTCGCTACTACTTAGCCCATGACAAGCTTTTCAGCTATTGGCGTAACCTTCTTGGCGACCAACTCATTGAAGTCGAGTACGAGACGCTGGTAAATGACTCCGAAAACCAGACTAGAACCCTTCTCGATCGCCTCGGCCTTGATTTTGAAGACGCCTGTCTAAATTTTGAGCAGAACGAAACCGCGACGACCACGGCAAGTTCCGTGCAGGTCAGAGAAAAGATACATTCACGATCTGTTCTAAGGTGGAAACGCTACGAGGAACAACTGAAACCACTACGTATCCGTCTGGAGGCCGCAGGTATCAGCGTCGAATAACAACCATTACATCGCAAGCTCAAAAAGGTAAACATCTGAACCGTCGCGCAGACCAAGTTCGGCGTTACCATCTCTGATATTGGAGTTCGTTGCTTTCGAATTATCCTTACGCTTTACCACAACGACCACAAGGGTATTCGGATCGGCATCCACAGAAGTCGGCACCCCGATAACACCTTCAACATCCAAATCAGACAAGACATCTTTAAACAGTGCAATGTATGCAGAAGCTCTAGGCTTGATTCGAGAGCCTGTTGAGTACGAGGGTAATTCAATCCAGCTCGCCACACCCAGGGCTATCTGTGCCAGAGATTCGTCTGGATAGGTACTTTTTGACTTTAGCTTGTTCAGGAAGATCTTGTTATCGCGAACCTCTCCGTCAACCTGGTAAAAAGCGGTATAAGGCGTTTCCAGAATTCTTTGGGCAAATGGCTCATCAAGTGATTTCCGCACGATCTTGTTGGACACCAGCTTATTCGCACCGAGAGTGTGCTCATCGAAATCCTGTCCTGCCTGCGCGAAACTGGCTGTAAAAAATAAAATAGATAATATTAAACGATTCATAGAAGCGGCCCACCGACGACCAGTATTTGTTGTCCGGACGCTTAACACGCCGAAGAAGCTTGAGTTAGTTCAGTTTTGAAACCGTCGAAAGGACTACATAAGGGACTACATAAGGGACTACATAAGGGACCACATAAGGGACTACATAAGGGACCACATATTCAATCACATCCTGGTGGAATCTAACCAATTCCATCGACCAACGGTACCCGTTTTTGCTCCTTAAGCACCAACGAGCCTGTGGTAATTGAAGTAGTCTAATAAAATCAACCGGTTTCCCCAAGCGATGATACAATCTAACCATCAAGATTTTCGAAAAAATCCCATTGAAAATATCCCTGTCAAAATTTTTTCTACCCTTTTCCCTTGCGTATTGTTTGGCTATACACGCGTCCGACGCAGTTGATTTTGAATCTCAGACTCTCACCATCGCGCTCACTCAGGAACCCCCCCAACTCAACAGCACGAAAGCAACCGACCAGGTCAGTGGTACGCTGCTAGGGCACCTTATGCAGGGACTCGTCCGTTACGACCGGCGAGGAAAGGTCATCCCCGGGGTAGCGGAACGATGGGAGATGGATGAAAAGACGGCCACCTTCTGGTTACGCGAGGACGCGAAGTGGAGTGATGGAAAGCCGGTCACAGCGCATGACTTTGTATTCGCCTGGCAGCGGGTTGTCGATCCAAAGACTGCTTCTGAATACGCATTCATCCTTGCACCCATCCTAAATGCAGCAGAGATCAACGAGGGGAAACTTCCTGTTAGTCAATTGGGCGCGGTTGCACTCGACGACAGAACCTTGCAGGTCAACCTCGCACGACCAACCGCCTATTTCGTAAAACTGGCTGTATTCATCACTTTCTACCCTATCAGGCAAGATTTCTTCGAGTCGCGCGGCGATCAATATGCTGCCGAGGCTAAAGACCTGCTATACAACGGACCGTTCAAATTAACAGAGTGGACCCACAGCGCGTCGTTAAAAATGGTCAAGAACGAGCACTACTGGGACAGCGAGAACATCTCCCTGAACGCGATCAACGTTGACTACATCACCGCCGACACCCGCGCCCGGCTCAACCTTTACACAGATGGCAAGATAGCGTTTACACGGCTTGATGGAGAAACTTATAAAGATGCGCTTAGCCAGCGTTTCCGAATCAGGCGATTCACAACGGGCTCTACTTTCTTCCTTGAGTACAATCACAGGCCGGGTAAGCCCACAGACAACCGGAATCTCAGGAAAGCCATACAGTCTGTATTTGACCCCGACGAAATGGTCAACCGTGTCCTTGCAACCCCTGGGAACCTAAGGGGCGAAAGCCTGTTCCCGGTCTGGATAAACGGCGTTAACGACAAGTTTCGTAAGGAATACCCGGCGCCACAGGCTGGCTATAACATCAAAGAGGCAAAACGCTACCTTGAACTGGCGGTCAAAGAGCTAGGCTCTATACCACCCCTGGTTTTACTCGTTAGCGACAGCCCTACTGCAACCAAGCAAGGCGAATACATACAAGGCGTACTACTGAACAAGCTGGGCATCGAGTTAAAAATAGACGTGCAGACGTTCAAGCAAAGGCTGGCGAAAATGACTTCCGGCGAATTCGACATCGTCGGTGCTGGCTGGGGTCCCGACTTCGATGATATTCTGACTTTCGGGGATCTATTCGCCTCCTGGAACATGAACAACCGTGGGCGCTACAACAATCCTGAATATGATCGGCTGGTCCGCCTCACTATGAACAGCACCGACCCAAAGACCCGAATGGACGCAATGGGCAAGGCTCAACAGATTCTGTTTGATGATGCTGTCATTCTGCCCCAGTATGAACAAGGCGTTATCTATCTGCTAAATCCTAAGATTAAGGGCGTCGCGAGGCGTGTGATTGGTCCGGACCCGGACTTTACATACGCGAGGATCGTCCCCTAACTGTGCTTGCCTACACACTTAAAAGGCTGTTTGCCGGCGTTATAACTGTCTGGTTTATCGCTACCGCCACCTTCATTGCCATGCACCAGGTCCCTGGTGATCCATTGATGAATGACAAGGCTGTCTCTGCAGAGATTCGCGCCAACCTCGAAGCTAAGTACGGGCTCGACAAGCCTGTGACAGAGCAATACTTCATTTTTCTGGGCAACATGCTTAGCGGAGACTTTGGCATCTCGTTCACCCAGCAGAATCGAAGGGTGAACGATATTATTCGCGACCACTTTCCGATTTCCGCAATCCTTGGTCTTCTGGCTATTTTCTTTGCGGCGACAGGTGGCGTTTTATGGGGCGCCCTGACCGCGATCTATCGTAACCGCCTGCCTGACATCGTTATCATGTTCCTTGTCATATTGGGCATCTCGGTTCCCTCATTTGTGTTCGCTGCGCTCGGCCAGTTGTTTCTGGTCAATCTCAACAGCCTATTCGGACAGTCCATTATTCCAGTCGCCGGTTGGGGAACCATCTGGCATATGCTGATGCCTTCCATGGTGTTGGGCCTTGGCACGATGGCGCTACTGACCAGGCTGATGAGATCTTCCATGCTAGAGGTCGTTAACGAAGACTACATAAAAACAGCCCGCGCCAAGGGCCTTTCGCCGACCAGGATCTTTTTCAGGCATCAGCTACGCAACGCCATTCTTCCAGTCATCACCGTACTGGGGCCACAGATAGCGGCAATCACAACCGGCGGGTTTGTGGTCGAGCTGGTGTTCGCAATACCCGGCCTCGGGAGATACTTTGTCCAGGCTGTGCAACAACTTGATTACACGGTCATCATGGGAACGACCGTGTTTTATGGTGCTTTCCTTGTACTGATGGTGATTATCGTTGACATTCTTTACGGATTTATAGACCCCAGGGTTCGCCTGTCGTGAGTTTGTTTGAACCAACAGCAGCAGACTTCGAACCCCTCGCACGACAGGAAAAAACCGAACAGATCACGCGCCCCTCATTGTCTTACTGGCAGGATGCATGGGTCCGTTTAAAGAAGAACACACGGGCAATTATTTCTCTGGGCATTATTGTACTGCTTGGCATCTTTACGCTGATCGGGCCCCTGCTGTGGTCGGTTAATCCGGCGTTGCAGAACCTTAACCAGGTTTCACAAGCACCGTCCTGGGCGAAGTCCGCCGTTGTCATCGCGCCTTACCAGAGGTGGAATGGCATTCGACTTGACAACTATACAAGCCCTGACCAGACCTTTACCTCTCTGCCAGCGCCAACAGGTTTTAGCACAGCAGATACGCCGACTACCCAACGAGTCAGGCTTGCCTGGGACCAGGTGCCCGGCGCTGACGGTTACAATGTGTATAGAAACAACCGCGCTCCCAGGGACTTTAACGACCTGGGATTACCGCTTGGCTCAACCTATGGAGACGAACTTAGCTATGAAGACCGGCTGTCGCTGGAGCCAAGAGAATATTACTACTCTCTCGT
>Ga0066609_10001970_pt1 | contig 11294 bp, 10 predicted proteins | sample SaaInlV_DNA_150m_FD_60378 | JGI IMG/M metagenome (GOLD analysis project Ga0066609, IMG submission 60378) | Marine microbial communities from expanding oxygen minimum zones in the Saanich Inlet - SI075_LV_DNA_150m | ecosystem: Environmental > Aquatic > Marine > Unclassified | place: British...
TAAAAAAATGGGTATAACAGCTCGGGGTGCTTGGGAATCTGTTAAGCGGCACTTCCTAGAGATTGATATAGATATAAATAATGAATTCTCGGTAGTAGGAATTGGAGATATGTCTGGAGATGTGTTTGGAAACGGCATGCTCCTTTCTAATAAAATAAAGTTAATAGCTGCATTCAATCATAAACATATATTCATAGACCCTTGCCCTGACTCAGAATCAAGTATACATGAGCGTAGCCGTTTATTTGAAATGCCAGGGTCACAGTGGAGTGACTATAACAGTAAACTTATCAGCAAAGGAGGGGGTGTTTATGAGCGCTCATCTAAATACATTACCATAACTCCAGAAGCAGCTGATTTATTTGATATTAGCGAGTCCCGATTGAGACCTGATGAATTAATAAGAATGATACTAAAAGCTCAGGTAGACCTTTTGTGGAATGGAGGAATTGGCACATATGTTAAATCGGTAAAAGAGACAGATGTTGATGTGGGAGACCGCAGTAATGACATGCTACGGATTAACGGCTGTGACCTTAGGGCAAAAGTTATAGCTGAAGGCGGTAATTTAGGTGTAACTCAGCTAGGTCGAGTCGAATATGAATTGTCTGGTGGTAGAGTAAATACGGATTTTATTGATAATTCTTCTGGTGTAAATTGCTCTGATCATGAGGTTAATATAAAAATACTTCTAAATCAGATGGTTGACTCTGGTGACTTGACTTTTAAACATCGTAATAATTTGCTTGAAGAAATGACTAGTGAAGTTGCAAAATTAGTACTTTATGACAGCTTTAAAACTAATATAGCGATTAGCCTTGCAGTTGAGCAAATGCCTAAATATGCTGATTTATTACAGCGTTTTATGGAAAAACAAGAGGCTAATGGAAAAATAGATTTAGAAGTTGAATTTTTACCTGGTAAAAGCACCCTTGTAAAACGTAGGACAATAGGTCAGTTTTTAACAAGGCCAGAGCTTTCTGTTTTGTTTTCATATAGTAAAATTATCATGCGTGAAGAAATTCTTCAAGGTGATTTTATGAATGACGAAGTAATGTTGGATTTTGTTTTTAAAGCATTTCCTGCAAAAATGTCAAAAAAATATGCTGAAAGTTTAAAGTCACATTACTTATACAAAGAAATTGCAGCTACAATATTATGCAATCAATTTGTTTTAGAAATGGGAATTACATTTGTGCAACAGCTTCAGGATGAATTGGGTGCTAATACTTGCGATATAGTCAAAAGTTATATAGCTGCTCGCGAAATACTTTGTATAGAAAGCATAGTTTCAGATGTTGATGAAAGTTATGATAAAATTCCTGCTAAAGTATATTTAGGAATATTAAATACAATTCGAATGACCATTAGACGTATTACTCGCTGGCTTTTACGCAATAAAAGGATAAACAGCGCTACAGATATGATAGAGTACTATGCAGGAGATGCAAAAATACTTCTTAAGAAAATACCAGTGCTTATTGATGGAAGTGATAAAAGTGAATTTAATAAAGTTAAGGAGAAGATGCTAAATAATGGACTTAATGAATCTTTATCTAAAAAAATAGCTGTTTTTCATATTGCATCGCCAATACTTAATGTTATTGAGTCATCAAAGGAAGGTGTTGCTGATGTTGAGCTATTTGCTTTAGTTTATTTTAAGTTGTCTGATAAGCTAGGAATAAATTGGTTGAGAAGTTGTATTAATGATTACAATGTTAAATCACGCTGGGATATTGTGGCGAGAGTTACTGCTCAATCTGACCTAGATAGGCACCAGCGAGCAATAACATCAACTATAATTAAGTTGAATCAAGAGTTAAATAATCACAAGCTAACGCCTGAGAAGCAGATTGGTTTTTGGTTGGATCAAAACAAAGCAACGGTAGATAGGTGGTTATCAAATTTGGCAGAAATACATGCGCTCAAATCAATAGATTTTTCTGTGGTTTCTGTGATATTGAGAGAGCTGTATGAATTGGCATATTTAACATAATTTAAGAAAAGGATTTATATGGAAAATTTGAAATTAAACAATGATAAAGAGTCTATAGTTTTATCAAAAAACATATCTATATATGGAGAAAAAATTCATTATTTAGAGTCTGGTTCAGGCGATCCTATTGTGTTTTTGCACGGTATGCCAACCTCATCTTATTTGTGGAGAAAGATAATACCTGAAATTTCAAGCATTGGTAGGTGCATAGCTCCTGACATGATTGGTATGGGCGAGTCTGATAAGCCAGATATTGCATATACGATTGATGATCATATTCTTTATATGCATAAGTTTATATCAGAGCTATCTTTGAAAAATATAACTATAGTTATGCATGCATGGGGTTCTATTGTCGGATTTGAATATGCAAGATTACACCCTGAAAATGTTAAAGGATTAGTGTTTTATGAATCACATTTAAAGACCAACTTTTCTGAAAGTGAGCTTTCACTTCCAGTTGCTGAATTTATTTCTATGATTAAACAGGAAAGTGATGTTTACAAAAAAGTTATTGATGAAAACTTTTTGTTAACAAATTTCTTAAAAGCAGGAATGTTAAACAGCTTAAATAATGAAGATTATGAGGTGTACTGCCGGCCATATATAACTAAGAAGAGTAGAAAGGTGTTGCTGCAATATGTAAATGAGCTCCCATTTGGCAATAAAGCTAATAGGGTTAGTGATATTGTTGACGTATATTCAAAATTTTTACTACAGAGTAAAATACCAAAATTGCTGTTATATACAGTTCCCGGTTTTACTACATCTATAAAAACAATATCTTGGGCTAGAGAAAATCTTTCCAATATAACAGTAGCAGATTTTGGTGATGGACTGCACTTTGCTCAAGAAACAAACGCATGTGAATTTTATTTAAAATTTAATGCTTGGTACAAGGGTTTAAAGTAATTATGAATTATGAATAACTATGCTTATATAAGAAAACTTCTGTTTTGTTTGCCACCTGAGGTAGCGCATTTGCTTGTGTTAAAGGTAATAAAGCATAATATATGGAACTTTAAAAAAAATAGTAATTATAATCTGCAGCAAAATATAATGGGGCTCGAATTTAAAAGCCCACTTGGATTAGCTGCTGGGTTTGATAAAGATGGAGATGCATTTCCCGGTATTCTTGATTTAGGTTTTGGTTTTATAGAATTTGGAACAGTAACTCCTATAGCTCAGGCCGGAAACCCTAAACCACGCTTATTTAGGTTGACTAAATCAAAAGCTATAATAAATAGAATGGGGTTTAATAATAATGGTGTCGTTCCTCTAGCTAAGAAGTTAAAGCATAGGACAAAAAATTCTATACTAGGGGTGAATGTAGGTAAAAACAAAGATACACCTTTAGATTGTGCAGTAGATGACTATCTATATTGCTATCGAGTTATACATAATTATGCTGACTACGTTACCATTAACTTGTCAAGCCCAAATACCAAAGGTTTACGTGAACTGCAGAATGATAAGTACTTATCAAAAATACTTTTTTCATTAAAAAATATGCAAAGTAAGCTTGAGCAAGAAAATGGCAAATATGTTCCTATAGCAATTAAGGTAGCTCCAGATCTATCTGAATATGAAGTTGAGAACATTTCTAAACTTCTTCTAGAATATGAGTTAGATGGGGTTGTTGCGACTAATACTTCCATCGATAGAAGCTGCTTACGTAACACAGCACATAATTATGAACAAGGAGGCTTAAGTGGAGAACCTATACAAGGTATATCAACTAATGTAATAAAATTATTAAATAACTTTCTTGAAAGCAAAATACCTATTATAGGAGTAGGTGGTATAAATAGCCCTGAATCTGCAAAAGACAAACTTAATTCTGGGGCAAATTTATTACAGTTATACACTGGCTTGATTTATAATGGCGTTGGAGTTATTGATGAAATCCTAAGTGCTATTGATTTGTCTGATTTACATTATGTAATTAAGGAGAATCTCAATGAGTAGGGTGCCTCAGCCACTGTTTGGCAATATAGATAATCAAGATAAAATTAAACCGTTAGTTATTGATTATTTAGAAAATAATTCTAAATTAAGTTTAGATATAGAGTATGACTATGCTGAGAGATTTCTAAAAAGCTACTGCGCTTCACATGATACATACAAGTCATATCGACGTGAAGTTGAGCGTTTGCTGCAGTGGTGTTGGTTTGAAGCTGGTATTTTGTTATATGATTTAGATAGAGATAAGCTCGATGAATATCTTAAATATGCATTCGCCCCGCCTAAGTCAATGATAGCTTCTAAGTCAGCTAGCAGATTTATATTAAAAGAAGGAATTTATTTGCCAAATATTGCTTGGAGACCATATCTTAGTAGGCAGTCGAAAGTACAAATGAATTTAGGTATAGATGTTACTTCTGAATATTTAATGAGTAATAGTGCTCGGAAAGCTTTGTTTGCTGGGGTTAGTACTTTTTGCACATACCTTCTGCAGGAAGGATATCTCTCTAAAAATCCAGTTGCATTACTACGCCAAAAGTCTCGTTATATTGTTAAAAAACATAGTGAAAATATAACAAGAAAATTAACTGATCTTCAGTGGTACCACGTCATTGATGCCATCAAGACTAAGGCCAAGTTAGAATCTAAATATGAACGCCACCTATTTATAATCAGCATGTTTTATCTGCTGGGTTTGAGAATTTCAGAATTGGCATCGACAGAGCTACATAAACCAATTATGGGTGACTTTAGTCGTGACAAAGATGGCCTTTGGTGGCTTACAGTTATAGGTAAAGGCAATAAAATGAGGGAAATAGCAGTTCCAGACTCCCTTCTTGAAACTCTAAAGAGGTACCGCAAATTCCTTTGCCTAACTCCTTTGCCCTTAAGGGGTGAGCATACGCCTATACTACACAACTTTAAAAGCAATGATGGGCTAAGTATTAGGCAAATTAGGACAATAGTACAAGAATGTTTTGATCTGGCTGTATCATCACTAATGGAAAATAATAAGTCTGATGCAGCAGAAGACTTAATGGCTGCAACAGTTCATTGGCTAAGGCACACATCTATTTCTGCAGATGTGAAAATTAGGCCAAGAGATCATGTGCGTGATGATGCAGGGCATGAAAGTATAAGCACAACAGATAAGTATATTGATATTGATAGAGTTGATAGGCATAAGTCTGCACAAGGTAAAAGTTTATACCCAGATGGGTATCAGGAGAGTTAAATGGATGAATATAAAATACAATGTACAGATGGTATATATACTATTGAAACTAAATTAATTGGGAAGGCTTTGCTAACTATACCTCAATTAAATAAAGGTACTGCTTTCACTATGAAAGAGAGAATGGATTTTAAATTAATAGGTAAACTCCCTTTAAAAGTTGAAACCTTATCAGAACAAGTAAATAGGTGTTACCTGCAATTTAAAGGCTATAAGCAACCGTACAAAAAAAACATATTCCTTAATAATTTATTGAATTATAATCAAGTTCTTTTTTATGCATTGATAGTTGAAAATTTGGTAGAAATGCTACCATATATATATACACCAGCTGTAGGTTCTGCTGTTAAAGAGTTTAGCCATGAGTTTAGAATGCCAAGGGGTCTATACATATCTTATCCAGATATGAACTTTATGGATACTATGATTGATAACCGTACCAATGAAGACATAGATGTAATTGTCGTGACCGATGGAGAGGGTGTTCTAGGCATAGGAGACCAAGGGATAGGGGGAGCAGATATCCCTGTGGCTAAATTAATGGTATATACTGCTTGTGGCGGTGTTGACCCAAGTAGAACACTCCCTATTTTTTTAGATGTAGGAACTAATAATAAAGATTTACTAGAAGACCCTATGTACATAGGTTGGCGTCGAGAACGCCTCACTGGAGATTTATATGATGAGTTTATAGAGAAATTTGTTAGTTCAGTAAAGAAAAAGTTTCCTGGAGTTTTGCTACACTGGGAAGATTTTGGCCGAGAAAAAGCATATGAAAATTTGCATAAGTATAAAGATAAAATACTTAGCTTTAATGATGATATCCAAGGGACAGGAGTTATTACTGCAGCAGCGGTTTTATCAGTTGTAAATATAACCAGGGTGCCCTTGAATCAACAAAAAATTGTTATATTTGGTGCTGGAGCCGCTGGCACTGGGATTGCTGAGCAGATATGTAAGGCTATGATCCAGTCTGGTATTAGTGAAAAAAAAGCTCGATCTCTATTCTATCTTATTGATAAAAATGGTCTGTTAGTATCAGGCATAGACGATTTAAATGCCATGCAGGATAAGTATAAACGAACTAAACCTGAGGTAGTTAATTGGAATAAAAACAAAAGTGGTGAATATAGTTTGTTAGAGACAATTTCACAAGTAAAGCCAACTATTTTGATAGGTACATCAGGTGTTTCTGGTGCATTTAATAAAAAGGTTATAACTGAGATGGCTAAACATGTTGAGATGCCTGCAGTTATGCCGCTATCAAACCCTACATACTGCGCTGAGGTTGTGCCAGAAGATTTAGTGGCGTGGACTAATGGCAACGTATTGATTGCAACAGGCAGTCCATTTCCAAATGTGATTTACAAAGATAGGAACTATGAAATTAGCCAGTGTAATAATGCTTTAGCTTTTCCAGGAATTGGTATAGGTGCAATGCTAACAAAAAGTAAAGTAATAACTGACAATATGTTATATGCTGCAAGTATTGCTATTAGTGACTATATGTCACGGGTTGGAGGGAGTAATGTTTCGTTACTACCAACAATCGCCGATAGCATAAAGCTAGCAAAAATAGTAGCCCGGGCAGTTGCCGCCGCATCTATTAATGACAATGTAAATACTATAAATATAGATATAAATAATCTTGAGAAAAAAATTGAAAAGGATTTTTGGATTCCTCGCTATCTTCAATATGAGTTTGGGTGAAAATTATGACCGATAAAAATAAATTAGTTATAGCTATAACATCAAGAGCGTTATTTGATATGCGAGATTCAAACCAAGTTTTTGCTGAAAAAGGCGCGATTGAATATAAGAATCATCAAATTAAAAATGAAAGCGTTCCATATGATAAGGGGCCAAGTTATAATTTTGTATCAAAACTATTGTCGCTAAATGATAATAAAGATTTGGTTGAAGTTGTCTTGCTATCTAGAAATAGTTCAGACACAGGTCTCAGAGTACTAAACAGTATTCAGCATTATAGCTTGCCAATTACTAGGGCAGTTTTTACAAAAGGTAGGAGCCCCTATAGTTACCTAGAATCTTTTAATGCAGATCTTTTTTTGTCGGCTAATTCCGATGATGTCATATCAGCTATAGATTCTGGATATGCTGCGGCAACAATATGGCCAGATAGTATGAATAACCAAACAGATAAACAGGTTCGCATTGCATTCGATGGTGATGCTGTTTTGTTTTCTGATGAGGCAGAGATAATATTTCAAAAACATGGACTAGATGAGTTTATATCTAGTGAGATTGAAAATGCAGATAAGCCACTAAAAGCAGGCCCTTTTCATGGGTTTTTTCTGAAACTAGCAAAGCTACAGCAATTATTTAGTTCCCAAAATAATGAAGAGCCCCCTATAAGGACTGTCTTGATTACAGCAAGATCAATGCCAGCTCATAGCCGCGTAATAAAAACAATAAGATCATGGGGAGTTGCAGTAGATGAAGCTATTTTTTTAGCTGGCACCAGTAAGGGGTCTTTTTTGAAGGCCTTTGGGGCTGATATATATTTTGATGACCAAAAGAAACAATGCATATCTGCTGTGGGTAGCACTGCTGTTGGTCATGTACCGAATGGTATAATTAATACTGAAAAATAGATAGTTAGTCTATTTCTGCTGTAGCCATACTACAATTTGCTCTTGGCTCTGGTATCGATTGCATAGTTTTAGCTGGCTCAGTTAAGGAACTATTAATATTTTCAATAAGCATGCTTTTATCATTTTTACTTGTAATTGTAACGTATGACTCAACCTGTTGGTCTACTTTTATATACTCATTTCTATAAGTTACATTTAAAGGTACTTTTACAACCCATGTATCATTCTTTTTGTCCTTAGAAAAAGATATTATTTTTGCTGGCCCCTTTTTATAAGCAGTTACAACTAGTTGGTTTTTTTTAACTGATTCTAAGTTCCCAGATTTTTTTAATGCATTCTCAAAATTTTCCCAGCCTTTTGTGGTAAATAAACTACTCAGATCAGTCATTTGTTTTTCATATGAAAGAGCATTGTAGCTGTAAGTTGAAATTACAGAATTTGTTGCCCAATTTATTACCTGATCATCATTAGCAATTGAACTATTTGCAAGAGATATGCTAGCAGAAAAAATTATGATTGTCGTTCTTATATTATTAATAAATTTATACATGCTTAACTCCTTTTCTCTGGTGAATTGCTGTTTAAACTCATAGCTTCAAGTAAGTTAAGAGCTTGATATAGCTGGAAGTCTGTAAAAGCAAGCTCAGCCTGTTTCTCTTTCTTTTCAAGATTTGCAGCTGTTTGTGCTGCTGTTTTGCTTGCTGTTATGTGCCCATCTAAGCTTGACTCATTTATATTATCAAGAATTGCTGATATATTGTTTTTAGCTTCTTGCTCTGGGAATTTGGTATATGGTGCATAGACGTCAGGAAGAATTCCATGAGCCTGTATTGATATTCCATTTGGAGTATAATAAAGAGCAGTTGTAAGTTTTATGGCAGACTCATAATCTATTGGAATTACAGTTTGTACCGACCCTTTACCAAATGAAGGCGTTCCCATCACTACCCCACGTTTTTGGTCCTTAATTGCTCCTGCCAGAATTTCAGAAGCAGAAGCTGAGCCATTATTTATTAGAACAACTATAGGTTTGTTTTTTAATATATCACCAGGTGTAGCATAAGCTTCCATGTTATCGATATCCAGCCTTCCTCTTGTATATACAATAAGATCATTTTTAAGATTTTGTTTATCTAAAAACAAATCAGATGTTTCAATCGCCGCTGTTAGCGTGCCCCCTGGGTTATTTCTAAGGTCTATAACCATTCCTTTTATATTATTAGATTTTTCCATACCCAGTATTTGTTCTTTTACATCTTTTGCGGTTGTGTCGCCAAAATTTGCAACTTTTGTATATCCAAGTTTGCTTCTGTACACCTTTGATTTTACCGATTTTATCTCAATTATTTCTCTATTCACATCCATTACTATGTGTTCGGCTGACCCAGCCCTTAATATAGTAAGTTGCACGCTTGATCCTACAGGACCCATTATTAACTCTATTGCTTCATCAGTACTTACGTCTTTAATAAGTTTATTACCAACTTTTACTATAATATCGCCTGATTTTATCCCTGCTTTTTGTGCTGGAGTTCCATCAAACGGACTTATAACCTTAATTAATCCATTATCTGGAATTACCTCAACCCCAATTCCAGCATATTCACCTGTGGTTGATGCTTGTAGTTCTTTTATATCTTTCGGGCTTAAATAATCTGAATGCGGATCGAGTGATGTGAGCATACCCTTTATTGCGCTGTCAAATAAAGATTGATAGGTTACAGGTTTTATATAGTAATGATTTATTTGAGTTATTGCTGTTGCAAACCTTTCTATTTGTTTTTCTGATATACCTTCATTTGCTAAGGTAGTAGTGCAAACAGATGCTGTGATTACATATTTTGCTAATTTAATTCCATTAAACTTCATGTTACTTTTCCCTGTGTTGCAACTAAAAATATTCATTTATGATATCATATCCATTATATAAAACCAATATTTTTTTATGGGTTAGCAGGTGTTGATTTTTATGGTTTTTAAACATGCGAAATTATTATGCACTTGATAGATTTTCATTTTTCTGTTTTAATATAGTCTGTTAATTAATTCATGTATGTTTTATGAACAATATTCTAATATTTATATCTGACAATTATTTATACCTTCTTGCAATAAGTGTTGGCTACTTCCTTTCACAACAAGATTCGCCACTTCTTGGACTGTTATTAGGTGTTAACTATATTTCATCACAAGATGCAGTTGTTAAATCTAATAAAGACTGTGTTATGTTGGATATAAGAAGTGTCGACCTGTATAATGACACACATATAGCTGGCGCACAGAATATAAACTTGATAAAAAAAGTAGGTAATAATAAAAAATCTGAAAAGAAATATATAGCATATAATAGTAATGGCTCTGTATCATATAAGGAAATAAGAATTCTTAAATCCTATGGGCTTGATGATCTAACTGTTTTGCAAGGTGGAATTAATAGCTGGATCGAAGATGGGCTCCCCGTAAAAACCAGGAAAAAAAATGACTGACATGATAATATATAGCAAAAACAATTGTCCTTATTGTGATAGGGCTAAGGACCTTTTAAAACGAAAAAATATAGAATTTAAAGAAGTAATGGTAGATTTGGACCAAAATGAGTATCAAATAATGCTTGAGAAAAGCAAAAGAAGAACCGTCCCTCAAATATTTTTCAAAGACAAACATATTGGTGGATTTGATGATCTATGGGCCTTGGAACAGGCTGGAGAGTTAAATAAACTTATTTTAAATGGCTAACAAATTAGGAGAATTAGCATGAGTACTGATAAAAAAACGACACCACACTTTCAGATAGTAGCGCTTTATATAAAAGATTGTTCATTTGAAGCACCACTTCCAATTAGCTCATATAAAGATAAGCAATGGCAGCCTGAAGCACAAGTTGATATTAAGTCTGACCATAGTAAACTAGAAGATAAGCTTTATGAAATAGTGCTTTCTTGCAAGTTGAAAGTTTCACTAGAGGATAATACAGTATTTATAGTTGAAATGCAGCAAGCTGGTACTTTTGCAATAGACGGGATTGACGATGATAAGCTAGATCATGTATTAAATGCATATTGTCCAAGTATTATATTCCCTTATATAAGGCAAAATATATCTGAAATTATAACAAAAGCCGGGTTCCCTGCATTGTATTTAAGCCCTGTTGATTTTGAAGCCCAATATTTTGCCAAGAAACAACAAGTAAAAAGTGACTGAAATAGATAAAGATACATATGTATAAAATAAATTCAGCTGCAGTCTATATAAGGCTGTTAAAATACTCTAAAAAGTATTACCATTATATTGTGTTTGCGATTGTAACAACCTTGCTTGCATCAAGTATTGATGCAGGCATAGCTTATTATATAGCACCTTTTATAGATACACTGGCATTAAAAAAAGATCCGTCTTTTATAGCGCTTCTGCCCTTATTTATTGTGATTATATTTTTAGCTAGGGCTCTAATATCTTTTGCTTCTGAATATTTTATGAATTTAGC
>Ga0066609_10001974_pt1 | contig 11268 bp, 6 predicted proteins | sample SaaInlV_DNA_150m_FD_60378 | JGI IMG/M metagenome (GOLD analysis project Ga0066609, IMG submission 60378) | Marine microbial communities from expanding oxygen minimum zones in the Saanich Inlet - SI075_LV_DNA_150m | ecosystem: Environmental > Aquatic > Marine > Unclassified | place: British...
CTTGTTGAAATCACCATTGAAGCTGCATTTAAAGGATCCCGAATTAATTCTTCTGAAAATGATTCTGTTAACGGATCATCGAAATGTCCAAAAGAACATGTTCCAACAATCCAAAGTGGCATTTTTAATCCAGTATTCATTTGGTTAATATCCCCACGTCCCAGAAATAATAAATTTTCTTGAGCCAATTGATAAGGCGAACCGTGACCAATATAGGAGATAATTGCAGTGCCTTTATTTATTGCTTTAAAAAGGTCTGCGGTTGCGTCAGGTTTAATCACTCCATAATTCGATGCATCACTTACTTCTGGATATTCCAATAAATATATTTTTTGAATTCGGACAGATTGAGGAACAATTCCCGCTAATATTTCTGAATTAGTTGTGTGTGTTTTTCCCACACCTTCAACCGATCCGTTTTTTGGTTCCGGTCTAGCAGGATCATCTGCTAGAAGTGTTACACTTTGTCGCCAAGGTCCAAAATCTGGCTTTGTTTCAAGCGCGATTACTTTTTCTACAAATGTTAATACTTCTGATTCATTTTTTGCCGGGAATCGGCCTATTGCAATTTCAGGAATTTGGCCATAAAGATTAGCTAATCTGTCATCCGTCGCATAGGAATGAATTTGAATAGTCGGTACAATAATGGACGATTGCCCAGTAATATTTCTGTAATCAAATCCAGCATCACCCATAATCATTAAACAAAATGGGGTTGGTTGCGTCCAATATTCTTGTGTCCATTGGATAAAACTTCTTATTCCCATTGGGTCCTTATTTCCTCCAGAAAATTCATCGTAAATAGCTTCTAATGATGCATATATAGCAGGCGAACGGAGTAATCTTAACTCTTCAGATTCTTCTCGAAAAGATTCAGGTCCAATAATAATATAATTTTTTTGCAAACTTTCTTGCCTAAGTGTAAAAAATTCCTGATTCTCTTTTAAAATTAATTCTTCAACGGTTGATAAATCATCTGAATCAAAAAGTATATATCGACTTGCATTATTGGGTGGGACCGTTACATCAACTGAATTCGTCTCATTAAAGTCAACGTTTTCTGGACTTTTTGGATCTGTTATTTCCCAGAGAGTTTCTGAATCACTTTTTTCTCCATCGAAAGTGAACCGAATATTTTGCCCGGAAATGGGAGATCTAAAATTGATCACATTTGAAAAAATGAGTTCACGTCCATAGTGAATTTCAAAATAATCGAGATATGGAGATGAATTTGCATCATTGGAATGATTTCGTATGTAAAATACATTTGATCCATTGTTTAATGTAATATCAGCCGAATTATCAATAAAATCCCGTTTAGATTCATAACTCCAACTAATTGTATCTGCAATTAGTTGCCCCGTGTTACTTCCAAAATAAATCGCCATTTCATAATATGCTTTGACACTTTCAGAAAGGGAATGTCCATATAGTCTAGCTTTTATTTTACTCTCCACACCATCTTTCGGATCTGGAAGCATGGTTAAGACAGATTGGGTAGCGTTGGATGCAATAGGTGAACTCAACCAAACAGTACCGCCTCCTTTTAGATTCACAAGATCAAGCTCATGGTGGTGGGATGAAAATCCGTAATCAAGAGTTAAGTCCACTGATGCAGGTTGAGTTGACATTTCGACACGAGTTCCTCTTTCAGCAGAATCTTCTGGAATAAATAACCAACAGGAATTGTTTGTAAAATAAATATTTTGTTTCCATATTAGCTCTTCGCCGGATAATCCAAATCCAGATGGACCCTGTCCATAAAAGATAATTTTGTCGCCCTCATCGAAAGAGCCATCATTTTCGCCATCGACTCTTATTCTAATTTCAACCAGGTTTTCTGCCATGATTTGATTCGTCAGTTGTGAACGAGGTCGACCCAATTCTTGACTCATGTAAATTGAAAATGTACGGGGATCAACTGACGAAATATTTGGAAGAACTTCAGCTAATGAAGCATAAGAAATGGATGTTATTCCATCTTCAGTTAAAAAGAATTGAATCCATTGGCCTTCAGGAAACGTAGTCACTTTCTGACGTGATCGTGTTTTTGGTTGAATCCAATTCTTTGCAGTCGTCCAATTCACAATTCTATTTTCTAAAAGAGAAATGTCTGAAATTGTAGGGGAACCAGAAGCGTTGGGAAATTTATCAAAATTTAGGGTGACAATAATAGTTCTATAATATTCCGAATGATTTATCAGGGGAGAAATATGGAGTGTTCCTGTTTCGAGATTTCGGAGACTTTGTTGGTTAATCCACTCAAGATCATCGCCAATCTCTTGTTTTGTATAAAATGGGATTTTAGCCTTATTCAGTAATTGAATGGACGCGTTCGGAATTTGATTATTAGGAAGTCCAACTAATAACGAAGTCGGTCGAAGGTCCGCTTCTGTTTCGGCTTCAATCTCAATCCGAATTATAAATTGAGACAAATCATCCTTAATCACTTTTTTGGTTAGTGAACCAAATAGAGTAGTCGAAATGAATAAAATGTTTGTCAGTTGGCGTAGCATAGCATGAAAATTACAGATTGAGTTCATCAACTGCATTGTAAAGTATGGGTTTTCTCCAGTAAATTAGATTCTTGATTTATAACGGGAAAGTCCGTTTTTGTTCCACAAAACCCAAATCCAATTTTGGAGTAATAATTCATGTTTGACCTAGAAATGATCAGGGGCGTTTACGCCCAAATGGCGAAAAAGATTAATACGGCACGGTCCGTATTGAACCGTCCAATGACGCTAACAGAAAAAGTTTTGTATTCTCATTTAAGTGATGATATACACCAAGAAGGCTATACTCGTGGTGAATCTTATGTCGATTTTTCACCCGATCGAGTTGCCATGCAGGATGCCACTGCGCAAATGGCGTTGCTCCAATTCATGATGACTGGAAAGGATAAAGTTGCTGTTGGGTCCACAGTTCATTGTGATCATTTGATTCAAGCAAAAGAAAGTGCCAGTATTGATTTGGCTCAAGCAAAAGATGTAAACAGTGAAGTGTATAATTTCCTTGAATCTGTTTCTGATAAATATGGCATCGGATTTTGGAAACCGGGAGCCGGAATTATTCATCAAGTTGTTTTAGAAAATTATGCTTTTCCAGGTGGAATGATGATTGGAACAGATAGTCATACTGTAAATGCTGGCGGTTTGGGTATGGTTGCAATTGGTGTTGGTGGCGCAGATGCTGTTGATGTTATGGCTGGAATGCCTTGGGAACTCAAATTCCCAAAATTGATTGGTGTTAAATTAACAGGAGAATTAAGTGGATGGACGTCTGCAAAGGATGTAATTCTTAAAGTCGCAGGAATTTTAACCGTGAAAGGTGGAACCGGAGCAATTGTAGAATATTTTGGCGAAGGGGCAGATAAAATGTCCTGTACAGGTAAGGGAACAATTTGCAATATGGGCGCCGAAATTGGTGCAACCACATCCATTTTTGGATATGATGAGCACATGGCAAAATATCTTCGAGCAACAGGTAGGGATGACGTAGCAGAATTAGCTGATGAAATGGGTGGACACCTTCGTGCAGACCTTGAAATTCTTGAAAACCCAGAATCCTATTTTGATAAAGTCATTGAAATTAATTTATCTGAATTAGAGCCACATTTGAACGGACCCTTTACACCCGATAAAGCAACACCTGTTTCTCAAATGGGATCTGCAGCTGCGGAAAATAAATGGCCGACTAAAGTTGATGTCGGATTGATTGGTTCATGTACAAATTCATCTTATGAAGATATTGCTCGTGCTGCATCCATCGCAAAACAAGCTGTAGATAAAGGTTTGAAAACTAAAGCTAAATTCACAATCACACCGGGATCAGAGCAAGTTCGCTATACAATTGAACGAGATGGATTTATTGATATATTTGAACAATTAGGTGCCGATGTATTTGCAAATGCATGTGGTCCATGTATCGGACAATGGGCTCGAACGGGTGCAGAAATGGAAGAAAAAAATACAATTGTTCATTCATTTAATCGGAATTTTGCAAAACGTGCGGACGGAAATCCTAACACACACGCCTTTGTCGCTTCACCGGAATTGGTGACAGCTTTGGCCATTGCTGGCGATCTTACATTCAATCCATTAAAAGATTCGCTGACAAATGACGCTGGTGAATCTATAAAACTCAACTCTCCTTTTGGATCAGATTTACCTCAAAATGGGTTTGCTGTTGAAGATTTGGGATTAAAATCACCGGCGATAGATGGTTCATTGATTGAAATAAATGTGAATCCCAATTCTGAACGCCTTGAATTACTGACCCCTTTTACCGAATGGGATGGTGAAAATATTACAGGAATGAAATTACTAATTAAGGCAAAAGGAAAATGTACAACAGACCATATTTCTATGGCTGGACCTTGGTTAAAATATCGAGGGCATCTTGATAATATTTCAGAAAATATGTTAACAGGTGCTATTAATTATTACAATGAAAAAACGAACCATGTAAAAAGCCAATTAACGGGTGAATATGGTTCTGTTCCATCTACTCAACGTGCTTATAAATCTGCTAACATTCCTACAATTGTTGTTGGTGATGAAAATTATGGAGAAGGTTCTTCTCGTGAACATGCAGCTATGGAGCCAAGACATCTTGGCGTTATGGTAGTTCTGGTTCGGTCCTTTGCCCGTATCCATGAAACGAATTTGAAAAAACAAGGAATGTTAGGACTTACATTTTCAGATAAATCTGATTATGATAAAATCCTTGAAGATGATACATTTGACTTTTTGGATTTGGATACATTTTCCCCAGGAAAAACTTTAACCCTTTTGGTATCTCATCATGATGGAACATCAAATGAAATAGTTTGTAATCATACTTATAATGATGCGCAAATTTCATGGTTTAATGCTGGTTCAGCTTTGAATTTGATTCGTGCTCAACAATAATATTTAATTTAATAAAAAATAATAATATGAAAATTCTTGTCTCTGACCCAATCACGGATGCAGGTCTATCGATTTTAAAAGATTCTGGTTTAGATATTGTCTATTTACCTGACGGAACGCCTGAAGAAAAACAAAATGCGGCAAAAGATGTCCACGGATGGATTATCCGAAGTGGGACTAAAATAACTGCTGAAATGATTCATACTGCGGAAAATCTCCAAGTGATTGGACGAGCTGGTGTGGGTGTTGATAATATCGATTTTCCATCGGCTACACGGAAAGGGATTGTGGTCATGAATACGCCGGATGTGAATACAATTTCCGCTGCGGAGCATACAGTGGGCCTCATGTTAACTTTATCTAGAAATATTCATCAAGGACATAGTGGATTAGAAAAAGGTGAATGGAATCGCCACAAACTTGTAGGGACGGAACTTAGATTTAAAACATTAGGGATTGTCGGTTTAGGCAAAATTGGTCGAGAAGTTATGGACCGATGTCGAGCATTTGGAATGAATATGATTGGATTTGATCCCTATGTTAGTCAGGATATGTTCAGGGAAGATGAAATTAAAATTGTTGATTTGGATACCTTAACAAAAACAGCGGATTTTATTTCGGTTCACGTTCCATTAAATGATCATACAAGAGATCTTTTTAATTATGAAAGATTATGCCAAATGAAACCAACAGCAAGAATTATCAATGTAGCACGCGGTGGCATAATTAATGAAACCGATTTGGCAAAAGCTGTTAAAGAAGAAAAAATTGCTGGAGCCGCCATTGATGTTTTTACCTCAGAACCGATTGATATTTCTCATCCATTGGTTGGGATTCCAAATATTGTTCTATCGCCACATTTAGGTGCATCCACGAAGGAAGCGAAAGAAGGTGTTAGCCGTGCTATTTGTGAACAAGTACGCGATTATTTATTACATGATAAATTGTCCAGCGCCTTGAATATGCCCATTTCTGATATGGCTAAATTGAAAGAAATACAGCCCTTTCTTCAACTAGCTGAATTATTGGGGCATTTACAATCTCAAATTGCCGAAGGCCCAATAAGCCACGTTTCGATTGATTGCCAAGGCGCAGCGGATGAGATTAAACCGATTTCTCTCGCATGTTTAAAAGGATTATTGCAATCTCATGTACCGGAACGAATCAATTATATTAATGCAGAAACAATTGCTAAGGAATTAGGCGTGGAATTAGATCTTCATTATTCTACTGCAGAATCAAGCTATACGAATCTTATTTCTACAAAAGTTACAATTGGCGGAAAAGTTTATAGATTAGACGGTAGTGTATTTGAAGATAATCGCCCACGTTTGGTTAATATCCTTGACAGAGAAATGGAAGTAACGCCCCGTGGGACAATGCTGCTTGTAGAGAATAATGATGTGCCCGGTGTGATTGGTAATGTGGGAACTTTTTTAGGAGGGTTGAATGTAAATATTGCAGCTTATTTACTTAATAGATCTGGCGGGAAGGGAAGTGCATTTGCAGTAATTAGATTGGATCATTCTCTCTCAAAAGAGACCCTAAAAGTATTAGGTGAAATTGATGATATTCAATCAATTAATCAAATTCAAGTTTTAAACTGAGTTTACGGAATTTCAGAATTCTAATTGTAAATTATAGCTTATTAATTATTAAAAAATTAAACAATATCCAGGAAAAATAATGTCAAAACTTTGGGACGACCTAAAAGAGAATATGAAAGAGTGGAGTAGTTCTGCTGTTGAAAAGGCTGAAGAAATGAGCAGAATTGCCATGGCCAAAACAGAAGAAATGACTCGAATTTCAAAAATTAAATTTGAAATTCACCAGCTACAAAGAGACAAAGATCGGAAATTTGAAGAATTAGGCAAACTAGCCTACTCTCATACTAATGAGGATCACATGGCTACTTTTTCTGGAAATACGGATTTTTTTGAGATAGTGAATAAGGTGGATAATATCAAAACAGAAATCAATGATAAAGAATCCGAAATTGAAAGAATCAAACATGAGTACGATATTCAAGATAATGAAATTGAGACAATTCACAAGGAAAATACGGCTGGGCCTGTAGTGAAAACTGAAACCGATAACGAGGATAAATCGATTCCTGTTGAAGACGTGAATACTGAAAATCTTAAGCAAGAATAAATCACTACCAAATTCCAACCTTTTGGCGTAACCTTTTCGATTCAATCAGAACCAAATTAAGAATGAAACACCCCTTTTCACAGAAGAACTATATCATACAGCGAGAGACTGATTCCGGTGTCAGACAATGGCATTTTAATCGTCGTCAAGTCATAATGCTTTCTAGCGCTACAGTTATCGTTTTGGGTGCATTCCTATTTACAACAGCTGATTTATTAAGTGATTATTTATATCAGAAACGTTTAATAGAATTCAAATCTAATTATTCAAATGTTGCTCAAAACTTAGAAATCTTGCGAGATCGCCTTGAGCAGATTGATGTGCAAATGAATAAAATAGAGGATAAAGATAAAGCGATTCGTACCTATGCTGGAATGCCTGAAATTGATCAAGACATTCGAAAACTTGGTATTGGGGGTCGAGCTTTAGATTCAAAATCATTTTCTGATAATCTTGCACCGGCCGTGAATAAAGAATTATCTATTCTAGAATTGGATGTGGAACGTCTCTCTCGTGAAATCAATTTAGAATTGACGAGTTATGAATCTATTTATGAAAAAGTTCAGGAAGACATTAGTCGAATTTCTAAAATTCCATCTATTCGCCCAGTGGAAGGTGGTTATCTTAATTCGAGTTACGGATATCGCAACGATCCAATCGATAACGTAAGACGGTTTCATCAAGGTCAGGATATTACTGTGCCAACTGGGACACCAATTTATGCTCCAGCAGATGGCATTATTAAGCGAGCGTATTATGTGGGTGGATTTGGAAATCATATTAAAATTAATCATGGATCTGGATATTCTACAATATTTGCTCATTTATCAAAATTCAAAGTAAAATATGGTCAAAAGGTGAAACGAGGTGATTTAATAGGATTCACGGGTAACACGGGTCGATCTACTGCACCTCATTTACATTATGAAATTCATTATTATGGTGCGCCTCAAAATCCATTGGATTACTTTTTCACCCTCGCTTCTAAATAATTTTTTTTAATTATAAAATGAATAAGACGTATTTCATTGAAACATTAGGGTGGTATAAAATTACCTTATAACACTACTCAGACAACCTTATAACTTTGTTGTTGTCTATGTTGTTGTCGTTTTAGTATTTTTTTTGTAACTTGTGGTATGGGAATAACACCACAAAGAGAACTTTTCGGATATAATAAACCATACAAAGAATTATGGTTTGATACGAACAAACATTTACCCAAAGGTTCATTTACTATTCAAAAAAGACGATCCTCTTATTATTGGTATTTTGTGTTAGGTGCTGTTAGTGATGGTTCAAAAAACCGAAATAAATATATTTGTAGAGCTTACGAGGGTAAGAATGGTGATGGTTTTGATTCATTCCAATTAGCTCTACAAACCTTATCAAAAAAGTTTGAAATCAATTTTAGACCGACAATTTATGATACACAAAAATTATCTGAATTAGTTGATGAATATATTGGACTGATTATTAAAGAAGAAAATTCCGATGATGGTAGAAAGTTAGAAACCACACAAGCAATTAAGAATTCCATGATGAGGTTTAAAGATTTCTGTCTCCAAGATGATATAATATTAAGAGATGTTAAGAAACCCAAAGAATTAAAAAATGTCGTTAAGAAATATTTAGAATATTCTAAAAATAGAAGAACTCCTCCACTTAAAAGAAATACAATCCGAACATATCTTAAAGTTGTTTGTGGTAATAAAGGTTTTTTATCTTGGTTATCAGATGAAGATGGTAGGGATGTTATAGAGATTAACCCAATTGGTTCAGATTATATTAATAAAATCTATCCAACGAACAGAAGTGAGAAAAAAGGTATAGGTGATAGAAACCCATACTATTCTGATGAGTCTTATAAGACGATGTTTAAAATTTGTGGTCGTAAGGTAAGTGAAATATATCAAAAATTTTGTGAAGATGGGTGGAGTAGGGAACATAATAACCAACCACTTGGTGTAGGTAGTGATGTGGTTTATTTTGTTAGTTTATTTCAACTTCATAGTGGTTTCAGAATTGGTGAAATATTAAATAGTTATAGAAATCGTGAATATTGGGAAAATAGACGAGATAAGAAAAATTCATCAACGTATTGGAACAAAAATAAAAATGGAGATTGGTTTTTATATTTAGAAGATTTTAAAGGTAAGGATGGAAACGTTCCAATTAACCAAAAAATTAGAACTTGGGTGAAACCTAAAAATTGGAAAGAAGAACCGACCAAACTTGATAATAATGGAATCCCATTATATTGGGACGTTCAATTGGTGGATGTCTGTTTAGAGATGTTCCGTGAAAGTCCATTTGTTTTTTCTTCTCCGAACAAGTTTAAAAATACCGATAGACATTATAGTAAAACTTATTATCAAAATATATTTCGTCAAATGATGGTAAGTAAAGGTGTTGGTGGTGAGGGTTGGGAAGGACACGGAATTTCAAGAAGTCATGATTTAAGGTCTTATTTTATTAGTTATATGATTAATAATGGGATGCCGATAGAGGATTTATCACAAATAACACGACACAATCCATCAACGTTATGGAAATACTATTTAAGACATTCAGAGAAAGGACAACTTAAAAGACAAGCTACCTTTGATAGAAATAAAATTTTCCGTGAGAAATTAGATATAAATAAAAGAGATGGTTAATAAGGATAAAAATGTAATCACCTGGTCTTATGTTAGATGCTCAACATCCCACCAAGACCTATCAACCCAAACACAACAACTATTAGATTATTCAAGGGCATATGGTTTTACCATACATAAACATATAAACGACTTTGGAATTAGTGGGAGTGAATTTGATAGGAATGGATTAAAGGAAATTAAAGATGGAATAATAAACAAATCTTTTAATCAGTTGATTATTTATTCTATTTCTCGTTTAGGTCGTTCTATGATAGACACCATCAGCCTATTAAATGAATTGACCGACAACGGAATAAATGTAATCTCATTAAAAGAGAACTTGGACTTATCAACTCCAAGTGGAAAGATGATTTCACAAATCTTTTCAGTATTGGCAGAGTATGAATTAAATAATCTACGAAAATTGGTGAGTGATAATTTACAGAGTAATAGATTTCACGGAATTAAATATACCAAAAGTGTTCTTGGATTTGATTTTCACAATAAAAAGATGGTGGTAAATGAAAAGGAACAGAAACTAATTAGAAAGATGTTTAAGATGTATGAGAGTGGTAAAGGTTATACTAAAATTTCCAATCATCTAAACAAACAAGGACACACAATTAAAAATGGTAATCCCTTTTCTCGTAGTTATGTGAGAAACATTTTACAAAATAAACAAAAAATTACTGATAAAAATAACCAATTCTTCGTCCATAGAACTCCAAATTATCTGTGATTCCACATTTGTCTAATCACAAACTATTGTCCCAAATATGAGATACTACATTAGAAATATAATGTGTGAATTGTGTAATGGATTTTGTGCTAATAGATGGGACGACTCACTTGGTTATTTGGATTGTTGTTTATTCGTTAAAGAAAGGAAAAGGAATAAGATTATGAGATGGGTACTTAAATATATTTTTAGGAATCGTTATTTGATGGTTTTTCTACGATGTACATAATGCTCTGAATCATTTTTTTGGTTTATGATTACATTATGTATTATATTAGTTATAGATTTGGGTAAGGAGATTCTAAATTGAAATTTGAATTAAAAGATGAGTATCTTCAAAAAGGTGAAACACGCAAACCATCCTTTGTCATTTTACCATCAGGAATTTGTGAAGTATTGATTAATACTGCTGGTGCACCTGTAACGAAAAATTGTATATGTAATTTCACCAAGGAAACAAAAATTAATTGTGTATTGATTGATGTTGGTTTCATTGGTATATACGTTTGTGGTGACATATTAATAACCTTGAAAGAGATGGGCTATGATTTAGCAAGCAAGGATGATTGGAAAAGAGCGAAAAAACAAGATAGAGAAAAGATAGTAGCAGAATACGAAAAACTTGTATCAGAGAAACCTGAGCTTTTTGATGCTTCCAAGGTAGATACCAGTCAACTAAGTCAAGTTATAGAAAAATCTGGGGCGGAGGTAGCCACCGCCAGTGAAGAGAAAGACACTAACACTGATGCTAGTCCAGAAAAGGTGGATAAAGACAAAAATATCACCGTTAAGGATTTAAAATTTCCTTTATTGGAAAGTT
>Ga0066609_10002057_pt1 | contig 10987 bp, 10 predicted proteins | sample SaaInlV_DNA_150m_FD_60378 | JGI IMG/M metagenome (GOLD analysis project Ga0066609, IMG submission 60378) | Marine microbial communities from expanding oxygen minimum zones in the Saanich Inlet - SI075_LV_DNA_150m | ecosystem: Environmental > Aquatic > Marine > Unclassified | place: British...
TACCTCTGGATTGGTCTATTTTTCAATCAAGCGCTACCCTCTAGCATTGGAGGAGATGCTATACGGGGTTACTATTTATGTCGGGGTGGTAGTAGTGTGAGAAGTGCCTCTCTTGGAATTTTATTAGATCGCCTTTCTGGTATGATGGGTTTGGTGGTTTTGGTTCTGTCGACAACTCCACTTTTATTTAATAGGTTAGAGGGTTCAATTGCACAGTGGGGAGTAGTTCTTGTTGCTGCTGGAATGCTGGGCGTTATTAGTGTAATTTTTATACTGGATTTTCTTCCACAGAAATTGTCGCATTGGAGAATTATACGAGGATTGTATGCATTGGCTTTTGAGGGGCGACAGTTGATGTTCTCAAAATCTTCTGGTTCAAAATTAATTATATTGTCTATAATCGTACATCTATTATCTATAATAGCTGTCATGGTTCTTGCAGAGGGGCTAGGATTGGGGATTGAATGGCTTGGTATTTTAGTGGTGGTCCCATTAGTTACATTATTTATGACTATTCCAATCTCTATTGCTGGCTGGGGTGTACGAGAAGGAGTAATGGTGGTAGGGTTAGGCTATCTTGGGGTTATGCCCGAGGAGGCATTAGCACTATCTATTTTATATGGTCTGTTGATGCTGGCAATCGCTTTACCAGGTGGGTTGATTTGGCTTCTTGGCGATCATTCATCTGGTTTAGAAACTAATGTTGAATAATGAAGTTAACTGAAAGAAAACGAAAAATACAAGAACAGGCAGATTTCACTGCCGATAGCCGTGATGCATGGATGGATAAGAATCGTTATTTTTATCAAGATGATTATACATATATGCGTTTTCTTGTAAACGAGGGACAACGTGTACTAGACCTTGGCTGTGGCACGGGTCGGCTATTGAACTCTTTAAAGCCTTCTTATGGCGTTGGCGTTGATTTAAGTCAAGGCATGGTAGAGGTAGCACAGAAAAATTTTCCTCATCTTGGTTTTATTCAGGGCGACCTTGAAGATCCTGACTTCATTGAATCTCTCGAGGGGACTTTTGATGTTATTATACTTTCGGATACGATTGGCTATCTTGATGATTGCGAAGAAGCTTTTGCTGGTTTGCACTCGCTTTGTACTCCACAGACACGCCTTATCATTGCCTATCATTCATGGAGATGGGAGCCAATTCTTAAGCTGGGGGAAAAAATTGGATTAAAGATGCCATCAGTAGAGATGAATTGGCTCTCAACCGAAGATACTATAGGCTTTCTTCATCTTGCAGATTTTGAATCGATAAAACGTGAGTGGCGTCAGCTTGTACCAAGAAGTTTCCTGGGGTTGGGTTCGTTTATTAATTACTTTATAGGGACGCTGCCCCTAATACGTCGAATGTCCCTAAGGAATTACCTTGTTGCGCGACCTCTACGAAACATAGCATTGCATAATCCATCAACTACAATACTTATTCCCTGTCGTAATGAGCAAGGCAACATAGAAAATGCTGTTAAACGTATTCCTGCTTTCTGTAAAGATATTGAGATTCTATTTGTAGAAGGCCATAGTCAAGATGGTACGCTTGACGAAATTCATCGTGTGATAAAGACTTATCCTGATAACAACATAAAGGTATTAGTGCAAGATGGGAAAGGTAAAGGTGACGCTGTTCGTAAAGGCTTTGAGAGTGCTAATGGGGATATACTCATGATTCTTGATGCAGACCTTACCGTTCCTCCTGAGGATCTTCTAAAATTCTACAAAGCGATTGCTAGTGGAAAGGGAGAATATATTAATGGTACTCGTTTAGTCTATCCTATGGATGATCAGGCAATGCGCTTTCTTAACTTTTGGGCAAACCGTACTTTTTCTGTACTATTTACCTGGCTCCTAAATCAACGCCTCACTGATACTCTCTGCGGAACTAAAGTTATGACAAAGAATAACTACATGAAGATTGTAGCCAACCGTAGTTACTTTGGTGACTTTGATCCTTTTGGTGACTTTGATCTAATCTTTGGATCTGCTAAACTTAATTTGAAGATGGTTGAAGTACCAATACGTTATGCTGCAAGGGAGTATGGAGAGACCCAGATATCACGTTTTAGGCATGGGGTATTATTGCTAAAAATGGTTTTGTATGCATATAAAAAATTAAAGATTGTAAAGTGAGTGCAGTTTATAAATATCGTTATGATGCCACTCTTTTGGCATTATTTATAGTAGCAAATATCATTCTGAGGTTGTACTCTATAGATGGAGCTACTTTCACAGAAGGCGCCGACTCATCCCAATACTTTAAGCCGGCAATAAATTTAGCTACACATGGAGAATTTAGTGAAAGCGGTGGTAGTGTATTCACCAAAGGAACGCCGTTGTATTCAATATTTTTGTCAATACCCTTCAAGTTACAAGGATTTTACGAATCAGAAACAACGATTATATTTTTTCAAAGTTTAATGTTGTTTATAACAGGGATGGTTTCAAAGTCAATATTTTTACAGTTAAGCGAATTAAGAAAAGGTGGATATTTGGTACATGGACTGGTAATATTCAATCCTAATAGTCTAATTACATCCCATCTGATTCAAAGTGAGACGTTGTTCACATTGTTATTGGTTTCTACATTGTATTTTTCGTTAGATTTTTTAAAAAGATATAATAAAAAAAGTGCCTTATATGGAGGGCTATTTGTTGGACTGCTAGCACTAACAAGACCTGCCGGCATGTACTTTGTTTTTGCAATACCATTATTTTTGCTGGTTGCGTATTTCATTAACGAAAGAGTATTAAACCCTCAGAGTACTACTAATAGAATTAAAGGATATATATATGGATTGGCCGGATTTATACTTGTGGCCCAGATGGTAGTTATGCCATGGTATGTTAGAAATTATGTAGAAACAGAACAATTTTTCTTATCTAGTAATTCTGGATATTATTTAAAAGATCAATATATACAATTACTTCGTGTGGGTCGACAATGGAGCGAGAAGCAGGCAATTGAACATATTAAATTATTACAAAAAGATTATTACAAAAAAAATCAAGTTGACGATCTATGTATAAAAGACGAAAGGCATTGGTCGTGTAGAAATTATTTATTTAATTCAATTTTGAGCGGCATTGTCAAAGAGCCAATAACTAATCATGTAAAAGCATTTATCCAGTCATGGGGGTATCTCTACTTGAGTGGCGGTGCAAGTAATTTCAGGAATTATTTTGGAATGAGTGGAAAGGATAAGATTGTATCATTCCAAAAAGATAAATATAGTGGACTACATGGAATTGTTAACTTTGTAAGAAGTATAGATCTACCATATTTGACTATTCTTATTTTAACAACCGGATTTTCATTTGTAACTCGGATTGCAGGCATAGTGGGACTTATTTATCTTATAAAAAATAGGAGAGTGTGGCCTTATATGATTGTAATAGTTGGAGTGATCATATTATTTACCGCAATGTATCTGTATCTAGGGCAATCAAGATTTAGAGTTCCATTGGAACCCTTTTTGATGATATTTGCGGTTTTTGGGGCATATAATTTCCCCATCAAAATAATGAATAAATTTAAAAAATAATATTTAATGTCAGAAATAATTCTTCTTAGTGGGACTAGTTGGCAGCATTTAAAGGTTAAACTTTACTATGACTTTATATAGCAATATATTGTTAAGTACTTTTAGTTACTACGACTTACTAAGTATTAGAGGTATATTTTTATGTTAATAGGAGAAATTGTAACCTTATTAAGACCACATCAATACATTAAGAATTTATTTGTTTTGGCTCCGATATTTTTTGCCGGAATGGCGGTGGATATACACCTTTTAGTACAAAGTCTTTACGCATTTATATTTTTCTCCTTGACTGCTAGTTCAATATATATTCTTAACGACATTATGGATGTTGAAGAAGATAAAGCACATCCAAAGAAGAAAAATAGGCCTATTGCTCGGGGTTCAGTTCCAATATCAGCAGCATGGATTACTTTTAGCGTACTTATGACAGTATCATTACTTGGGAGTTGGTACGTATCAGTAAATTTGACATATGTTTTAGTTGCTTATATTTTATTAAATTTCTTTTATTCTATAGGCCTTAAACATTACTCAATACTAGATATCTCTATGATTTCTGTAGGATTTGTTTTGAGGATATTTGCTGGTTCTGTGGTGATAGAAACACCACTATCAATGTGGATTATTTTAATGACATTCTTACTTGCTCTTTTTCTAGCATTCGCCAAAAGGAGGGATGATGTATTATTGGCATGCAAAGGGTTAAAAACCAGAAAGAATATTAATGGTTACAATTTAGAATTTGTTAATGCCGCTATGATTGTTATGTCCAGTGTTATTATTGTAGCCTATATTTTCTACACAATATCCGAGTCGGTACAAGTAAGACTTTCTGCTAATTATCTATACTTAACTGTCTTTTTTGTTATTATTGGTATACTCCGATATCTTCAAATTACTTTTGTAGAGAATAATTCAGGTTCACCCACTAGAATAATATTGAGAGATAGATTTTTACAATTGATTGTTGCTTTATGGGCCCTATTCTTTGGGTTTATCATTTATGGAGTTAGACTATTGTGAATAAAAAAATAATTCTGCCGGGTGGTGCCGGCCTTGTTGGCCAGAATCTTGTTGCGCGATTAAAGGTAAAAGGTTATAACAATATTGTTGTGTTAGATAAACATAGAGCCAACCTTGCCATACTTCAACAGGTTCACCCCGATATTATAACTGAGTACGCAGACCTTGCCGAAATTGGTAAATGGCAAGATCATTTTATTGGCGCCGATGTTGTAGTAATGCTTCAGGCGCAAATTGGTGGTAACGATTACCAAGAATTTGTTCGTAATAATATCGATTCAACTCGAAATATTTTGGAAAAGATTATTAAGAATAATGTACCAAGTTTAATTCACATAAGCTCATCAGTTGTTAAATCAGTAGCAAGTGACTTCTATACAGACACTAAGAAGGAGCAAGAAGACATAGTGTTAGATTCAGGTATTTCAGCCCCAATTTTAAGGCCAACTCTTATGTTTGGTTGGTTTGACCGTAAACACCTTGGTTGGCTTTCTAGGTTTATGAAGAAAGTTCCTATATTCCCAATTCCAGGTGATGGGAAGTATATGCGTCAACCTCTATACAGCGGAGATTTTTGCGATATTATAATAAGCTGTATTGAGAATAATATCTCAGAAGGGGTGTTTAATATTTCTGGTCATGAGAAGATTGATTATATAGATATGATTCGTGAAATTAAAAATGCAATTAGGGCAAAAACACTTATACTGAAAATACCTTATGATTTGTTTTATATATTACTCTGGATTTGGTCATTATTTGATAGAGATCCGCCATTTACCTTACAGCAGCTTAAAGCGTTGACAGCGAGTGATGAATTTGAAGTTATAGATTGGCCTGGTATTTTTAACGTACCATATACTCCTTTTAGTAAGGCTATAAACGTAACTTTTAATGATCCAGAATACAGTAAGGTTATCTTAGATTTTTAGATTATGAAACAACGTATTGCAGTATTGGGAGCTGGACCAATGGGATTGGCAGTTGCTTATCAATTAGTAAAGGAAGGCTATCAACCTGTCATTTTTGAAGCAGATGATCGCGTGGGAGGTATGACAGCGACATTTGATTTTAACGGATTAAGCATTGAGCGTTTTTATCATTTTCATTGTACTTCAGACAAGGCATTCCTTAAGGTGCTTAATGAGTTGGGAATTGCTGATAAGATGAATTGGGTAGAAACTAAAATGGGGTATTGGTTTCTGAGGCAAGTACAGCCATGGGGTAATCCAATTGCACTTCTAAAATTTAAAGGATTAAGTTTAGTTGCAAAAATCCGTTATGGACTACATGCTTTTTTAGCAACTAAGAGGAAACGAGAAAATTGGCACTCATTGGATGACATTGAAGCATCTGGATGGATAAAGCGTTGGGTTGGAAAAGAAGCCTATGACATCTTATGGAAAAGATTATTTGATTATAAATTTTATGATTATGCAAATAATTTGTCTGCCGCTTGGATTTGGAGTCGTATTCGTCGCATAGGTAGTTCTCGCTATAATATTTTTCATGAAAAATTAGGTTATCTAGATGGTGGTTCTGAAACCTTACTCCAAGAGATGAAGACCTATATTGAGCAGAATGGCGGAGAATTTAGATTAAGTTGCCCTGTTTCAAAGGTAAAAATGTCAGGTCTAAGTGTGAATGGTGTAATAGTTAATGGTCATCTTGAAGTATTTGAAAAGGTTGTTAGTACTATACCATTGACTTACGTGCCTAAATTAATGCCTGATTTACCAGTTGAATTATTGAATAAATTTTCATCTATTAAGAGCATAGCTGTTGTTTGCGTGATTGTTAAATTGAAACGACCTTTGACTGAAAATTTTTGGTTGAATATTAATGATTCTGACATGGATATCCCCGGTCTAGTTGAATATACTAATTTAAGACCACTAAAAGACCATATAGTTTATGTGCCATTTTATATGCCAGGAGAACATCCTAAATATTCTGAATCAGATCAAGTTTTTCTAGATAAAGTGAAAAAATATTTGAAGAATATCAATAAGGAGCTGAATGATGATGATTTTATCGATATTCGCGCAAATCGTTATCGATATGCCCAGCCCATTTGTCCCCCAAAATTTTTAGATAATTTACCACCTGTTGAATTACCAGTTAAAGGGTTGTGGGTTGCTGATACCTCCTATTATTATCCAGAAGATCGTGGAATATCTGAAAGTATAGACTTTGGCAGAATGATTGGAAAAAAGGTATCTTCAGATGGTTAAGCATTTTTTTTCAAATCAATTCTTAGCTTTTTTGATAACTGGCGGGATTGCAGCATTAATTAATTTTGGATCACGAATATTCTATAATTCTTTTGTAGATTTTTCTCTAGCGATAATTCTTGCTTACCTTACCGGAATGATTACGGCATTTGTTTTGGCAAAAAAATTTGTTTTTACTCAAAGTCGTCAGAAACTACGGCATTCTATAATTTTCTTTTCACTTGTCAATTCTATTGCTTTAGTACAGACATGGTTAATTAGTATGGGCTTAGCTTACTATTTCTTGCCGTATATTAAGGTTACCTCGCATGTTCCAGAGATATCTCACGCAATTGGTATTATGGTGCCCGTATTTACAAGTTATATAGGCCATAAGTTTTTGTCTTTTAGGCAATGAATGTGGGAATATTAAGTAACAATCGACTTAGGATCTCTGGTTGGGGTAAGTACCCTTCTATCATGGCTAATTTTATTAACTACCAGAATAGAGATGATTTAATGAGTAAGATTCATAGAATTGGGCAATGCATTACCAGGGGAAATGGTAGAAGTTACGGTGATAGCGCTCTTTCAGAAACTTATGTTTCATGTTTACAGCACAACCGTATTTTGGGCTTTGATGAGAATAAAGGGATTATAAAGTGTGAATCTGGAATTTTACTTTCGGAGATAATTGAAATTTTTACTCCTAGGGGGTGGTTTTTAAAAGTAGCTCCTGGAACTAAATTAATTACAGTTGGCGGAGCTATCGCAAGTGATGTGCATGGAAAAAATCATCATAAAGATGGATGTTTTAGTGAGACCGTAGAAAATATAGCATTAATGTTATCAAGTGGTGATGTTGTACAGTGTTCTCATAGAAAAAATAGAGAGTTATTTTTAGCGACTTGCGGCGGTATGGGTTTGACGGGGATTATCTTAGAAGTAAGTTTTAGTTTGAAACCTATATCTTCAAAAAATATAGAGCAAACAACTATTAAAACCAGAAATCTTCAAGAAACGTTTGATGCATTTGAAGAATATGCAGATGATACATATTCTGTTGCTTGGATTGATTGCCTGTCAAAAGGAAAATTAATTGGACGTTCACTATTAATGACAGGTGAGTTTTCTCAAGATAGAAATTTACAATATGTACCAAAGAAAAAAATTACAATCCCGTTTAATTTTCCATCATTAGTGTTAAATTATTTAGCTGTTAAGAGTTTTAATGCATTATATTATGCAAGCGCTAAACCAGGTGTCTCACACCAAATTGTAGATTTAGATAGCTTCTTTTTTCCGCTTGATTCTATCAATTCCTGGAACAGGGTATATGGTAGTCATGGGTTTGTCCAATACCAATTTATCCTGCCTAAAAATGTGAGTTATGAAGGATTATTAAAGATACTAAAGAAAATTTCGGACAAAGGTTTTGGTAGTTTTCTTGCGGTACTAAAGCTTTACGGGAAACACAATGATAATTATCTATCATTTCCTATGGAGGGCTATAGTTTGGCATTAGACTTCAAGATGCAAAAAGGATTGCTTGATTTTTTAAAAGAGCTGGATCAAATAGTTCTTGAGTATGAGGGAAGATTTTATTTAGCAAAAGATGCTAGGGTTAGTAAAAAGGTATTTGAAAGTGGATACCCAAAAATTGAAGAATTTAGAGAGCTGCGTCAATCAAATAAAATGAAAGATAAGTTCTCATCATTACAATCAAAGAGACTAGGTTTATGAATAAAAAATGGATATTAATACTGGGTGCTAATAGTAATATTGCTATTGCAACAGCTCATCGCTTTGCACAAGATGGCTCGTCTATTTATTTAGCATCGCGCAATGTAACAGAATTAAATAAAGAAGCTTCCAATCTCGAAATACGGTACGGAGTAAAAGTTAAAGTGAAATATTTTGACGCATTAGATTTTAAATCACACTCCAATTTTTACAAAGATTTGTCCCCCAAGCCTGAGGGTGTAATACTTGCATTTGGCGTGTTGGGAGATCAGAAAAAGCAACAAAAAGAATTTGAATTAGCCAAACTCGCACTAGATACGAATTTTATGGCGGCTATTAGTGTTCTTGAGCCAGTTGCATCGGATTTTGAACAAAGAAAATTTGGCTTTATAGTTGGAATCAGTTCTGTAGCTGGAGACCGTGGAAGAGCAAGTAATTATATATATGGTAGCTCGAAGGCTGGTTTATCCGTTTACCTGGAAGGGTTACGACATAGATTATTTAAATCTAATGTGCGTGTTCTTATTGTCAAACCTGGTTTTGTAGCAACAAAGATGACAGCTAATATGGATTTGCCTCAAGGATTGACAGCAGATCCAAATCAGGTTGCTGATGCTATTTATAAAGGTGTTTCGAAGAAAAAAAATACAATATATATAAAATCTATTTGGCGCTATATTATGATGATAATTCGTTTAATTCCGGAATCAATCTTTAAGAAGCTGAACTTATAATCTTTTATATACGAATTGGATTGATTAAATAATGAAGTTAAATGATTACAAATGGCTGCATATCTTTTCTGTAGGCATTATCGTACTGATAATGAGTGTAGTGTTTTGGGGATATGATGTCCTTCTATTTACTGAAGCAAATGACTGGTTTTTTTCTACATATGTTGCAGATGCTGTAATAAATAACGAAACAAATACATATAGGATTGATCAACTAAACACTCCTAATGCGCTCTTTATATATACATATCTTTACATGAAAGATGTGTTATTTTTTATTGAGCCCTATAATTTAATGAAAGGTATTTTGTATGTTTCATTTTTAATTGCTTTAATAACAGTGTATCGATTAAGCACAATCAATTCATCGTATTCTATTTTGTATCCCTTGTTAATGTCATATATCCTTGTTGGAGGGATGATTAATTATTACATGGGCATACTTGTAATTTTGATCTTCATGTATAGACTTGAAACAGTCAGGAAAATACTTATTTGGGAGGTATTGATTTTTGTTTTACTTGCATACCATGCTCATTTTATGGCAATGCTTCCAATGATGTTTTACATTCTTTTTAAGTTCGGTATTAGAAAGACATTCCTGATTTCCATAGTGCCATTTCTGTTACTAGTTTCATACAAACTAACAAATATAAACTATCATGAAGTTGGCGGAGACTATGGTTTTATTAATCATATTCTTTCAATAAGAAGGGTGCTACTACCATCTTTAGTCGATAATTATTACATTGATAGAGTTTTCCAATATTATTTTTCTTCTAGTTTGAATCTAGTATACATGTTGAGTGTTTTATTTTTATTTTGGAAGTATAAAAAAGAAAAAATATTAAAACCAAATAGTTATAAATTAATTTTATACTTTACTTTGATTTATTTTTTAGTACCTGCTTCACTAGCAGGCTCTGGATTGAATATACACGAAAGGTTAATTATTCCATTTGTTATATTTTCTTTATCTTCTATGAAATATAAAAATGATAAGATTCCAATTATTTTTACATTTATAGGGGTATTTGTGGCGATCAATTTATTATTTTCTCAGGAAAAGTATAATTTTGATATATATAAAGATTATGGCGAATATCATTGCCAGTTAGCAGAAGAGGGTGGTAAATATGGAATGAAATCAGCAATTACGAACCGTGCAGTAATCGGCAGAAGTGCTTTCCTTGCAGAATCAATTATTAACAAAAAGACAGTTGATTCAATTGAACTTCCACCAGGTTATGGATTTTTCTCGGCATCTATAGCTAAAATGAAGGATTCAAATCCATATATTAAGAGTAGTGATTGTAGTTTTTAACTCAAACAAAATCCAAAAAGATATATAGCGCCCCAACAAATTAAGACAACAATTGAAGATTTCTTATTTCGAACGAATTAAACTTAACCCAGCAATTCGGAGTAACAAATATGAGTAAAAAACGAACCAGCTACAGTTCAGCATTTAAAACAAAACTAGTGTTTGATTTATTACAAAATGAAAGCACCTTGGCAGAGATTGCCAGCAAGCATAGCATCCTTCCACAGAATCTAAGTGAACTGGAAGAAGACCTTTCTTGCCAACGCAGAGATTACTATGGAGCCCTCTAAAGCGGTTAAAGAATACAAGGAAGAGCTTATTAAATCACAAGAGCAGAATGAGCGTTTGACGGCACTAGTTGGTAAAGTGACGGTAGAGAAGGAATGGCTTGCAA
>Ga0066609_10002064_pt1 | contig 10949 bp, 9 predicted proteins | sample SaaInlV_DNA_150m_FD_60378 | JGI IMG/M metagenome (GOLD analysis project Ga0066609, IMG submission 60378) | Marine microbial communities from expanding oxygen minimum zones in the Saanich Inlet - SI075_LV_DNA_150m | ecosystem: Environmental > Aquatic > Marine > Unclassified | place: British...
AGGACAAATTAACAATGTGACCTGATTTTTTCTCTTTCATGTGAGTAATTACAGAACCTGCCATATACAAAACTCCTTTAATGTTAACATCAACCATTCTGTCCCATTCATCTACTTTGAGGCTCTTAAAGAAACTCAGAGGCATTAGACCTGCATTATTTACTAAAATATCAATAGAATTCCATTTCTCTAAAACTGCCTTTGCAAAATTATCACATTCTTCTCTTTTAGTTACATCTAATTTTTGAAAATAAACTTCACCGCCATTATCAGTGATTTGTTTTGCCAATTCTTCTAATTTATCAACACGTCTTGCACCAATTGCAATTTTAGCTCCTGCCTTTGATAGTTTGAGTGCAGTAGCATATCCAATACCACTACTTGCTCCAGTAATTATTGCAACTTTACCTTGAATCATTTAATTAAATTCAAGTTTATCATCGTAAAAACGTTTAGACCAAAAAAGAACTAGAAAAATTCTATCACCTTTATTAAATGAAAAATGGTTAATCATTTTGTGGAGTCAGAAAAATGTGCATATTGTGGAGATTTGACAGATATGCCTTTTCATTGTAATTATTGTAAAGATCCTTTTTGTGCAGAACATAGACTACCTGAAGAACACAGATGTGTCAAACTAACACAAATTAGAGCAAAAAGATTTGGTGAGAAAAAAGTAATCAGAGATGGTGGACGAGACAAACCAAATATTTTCAAAAGACTATTCAAAAGATTCTAGTACGGACTTTTTTCAGGTGAAATTTTTGCACGTCTTCCCTGATAGATTAGTGCAATGGCTAGTGCAAACATTACCATTGCAGTCATTGGAAAATTTTGTGGTGCTGGAAGAATAAACCAATAGTATACTCCAAATCCAATTGACACTATAGCTTGAGTCCAGAGTTTAATCCACTTTGGTGCTCGAATAAGTCTACTAATGGCCTCTACGATAAAAATTCCAATTACAGGATAAATTGTATAAAACAGAAAATCAATTACATCAACGCCTGTATGAGACATGATTAATGAGAATAACAGGTATAATTTCTACTTAATCTTCTAGGTGGACCTTTGTTGCGACATTTTTAGCAATTAGTGCTTGGGCATTCTCATAGGGTATGGTTGCAATGTCTTCAGTTTTGAATGGACCATATTTTTCAAAATCAGCTCCTACAATTTCATCTACTTCATTTAAAAATCGAATTACAACTTTTTTGGTTTTATGATTCTGAGCAAGAGATTCTAGAAATTTTGATTTTCCATTAAGTGTGGCTGATAAAATCATCTCTGTTCTTTCTTGTTGGTCTTCTTGGGAATCTAGTATGAATTTCTCCTCATCTAAGAGAAATCCAATATCATAATCTTCTTCTCTTGAAATTTTATCCAATCTTATGTTAATGAGTAATGATGTTAATTCAGTTGCCATCTCAATCATAGTATCTTTGATTTTGCTTTCAATACCATCAAATTCTTGTTTTTTTAGATTTCCTATGAAATCAGACAGGGTTCTGTAATAATTTGGAGTAAGTTCTAAAAGATTTTCATCTTCAGTTTCTAGCAATACTGTATGGTGTAGTGAGTTGATATTGATTTGATTTTCTTCTGACATGACTTACCTAATCCTTAAATGATGGATGTATTTGTGTTTGATTGAAGTACAAAAATTGCCCTATAAAGTAAGCCACGGTAAAGCAATGCAAGTTACATACTCAACAGATGAAGTTTTCTCCAGAATTAAACATGAAGGAATTCAGTTTATTGATTTACAATTTACAGGTCTTACTGGTCATTTTCATCATACTACAATTTCTGCTGATACATTTACGCCAGATCAAATGAGAGATGGATTACCAAAATTAGATGGTTCATCAATTATTGGGTTTACTAGTATTCAAGATTCAGATTTACTCTTAAAACCAGATCCAAACACATTTGCAATTATTCCTTGGTTAACTGAAAACAAAACTGCAAGATTACTCTGTGATGTGTATTGGGGAGGAAACAGAGGAAGACTAGAAAGTGATCCTAGAGGTATTTCTCAAAAAGCAGAAGAATACATCAAAACTCAAGGATTTGATTTTAGTACATGGGGTCCAGAAGTAGAATTTTTTGTCTTTGATAAAGTCCATTGGGACGTACTAACTCCATACAAAGGACAATCATATTCTATTGAATCAAAAGAAGCTCCATGGAGTAATGATGGTGATGGATATCCAATGGGATTACAAGAAGGATACTATCCAAGTACCCCAGCTGATACTTTAACTCCTTACAGAAATGAATGTGTAAATATTCTAAACAAGAATTTTGGAATTTTGTGTGATAACCATCATCACGAAGTTGCAACTGCAGGACAATGTGAGATTGATATCAAATATGATTACATGACAAATGCTGCTGACGCTGCACAATCATACAAGTATGTAATTAGAAACGTTGCACAAAAGTATGGTAAAGTTGCAACAATGATGCCAAAACCAATTGCAATGGATTCAGGTTCAGGAATGCACGTTAATGTTAGTTTGTGGAAAGGTAAAGAAAATCAATTCTTTGATCCAGATGATGAAATTGAATTAAGTCAATTAGGACGATATTTCTGTGGTGGTATTATTAATCACGCAAAAGCATTATCAGCTATTTGTAATCCAACTACAAACTCTTACCATAGATTAGTTCCAGGATACGAGGCTCCAGCATATATTGCATGGAGTTCAGGAAATCGTTCTGCAATAGTTAGAGTTCCAAATCATCTTACAGGTGAGAAATATGCCAATCTTAAAAGATTAGAGTTTAGAGCACCTGATCCATCATCGAATCCATATCTAGTATTTGCAGCAGTAACTGCAGCAGGTCTTGATGGGGTTAAGAAAAAGATGGATCCAGGAGATGAAGTTCGTGATGATATTTTCAAGATGACAAAATCAGATAGAGCTAAAAGAGGAATTGGTGTTTTACCAAGAAATCTCAGTGAAGCATTAGATGAGTTGGAAAGTGATAGAAAATTCCTTAATCCAATTTACACAAATAATGTAATTGACAAAATCATTGAACTAGAAAGACGAGATCAACGTGAGATTGCAATCAGACCTCATCCTCACGAGTTTTACTTGTACTTTGATGTTTAGACTCGTCCTGTAAGTTGAAAGATATAGAATAGTGAAATTCCAATTAAAGCAAATCCTCCTCCAAGAAATATTTCTCTTTTTTTCTCAGATGTAGCTGCTTTGTAAAGTAAGACACCACCTGCAAGACCTACAAACAAAACCAATACTCCAATTACTACACTATCAAAACTGGTGTTTGTGATTAGTGGATGAAAGAATCCTGCAAGTAATGCAAAAAATGCAACTAGATAGATGTACTTGAATCCAGTAAGTAGTCTTGATGAGGTTTTGTTCAATGTTGTTCGTAAATATAGTAATCAAATAAACTTTTTAGAAATAATTTTTTCAAAAATTACTTACATCATTCCGCCCATGTCAGGCATACCACCCATTCCAGGCATTCCACCCATACCGCCCATTCCAGGTGGCATTCCAGGTGGCATTCCTCCTTCACCACCGCCAGGTGGACCTCCACCAGATTTTTGAGTAGCAATAACATCATCGATTCTAAGAATCATACAAGCAGCTTCTGCAGATGCTGATACAATTTGAAGTTTGACTGCAAGTGGTTCAATAATATCACTTGATTTCATATTTGCAATTTTTCCTTTCATTACATCAATTCCAGTCCATTTCTCTCCTTTCTGTTGTTTTGAACGAAGAAGTGTTAGTGTATCAATTGGATCCATTCCAGCATTTTCAGCAAGAGCTAATGGTATTGCCTCTAATGCATCAGCAAATTTCTCAGCAGCTAGTTGTTCTCTACCTTCAAGAGATTTTGCCCAACTTCTTAGTTTTGTTGCAGCATATGTTTCAGGAGCACCGCCACCTGCAACAATTTCTGGTTTTTCCATTACATCTTTTGTAACCATAAGTGAATCATGAACAGAACGCTCAACCTCGTCTACTACTCTTTGTGAGCCTCCACGTAACAATAGTGTGACAGCCTTTGGATGTTTACATCCCTCAACAAATACCCATTTGTCTTCTTCAATTTTTCTTTCCTCAACAATTGCTGCGCTACCAAGATCTTTCTCAAAGAGATCATCCAAGTTTGTAATAATTCTAGCTCCTGTTGCTTTTGCAAGTTTAGTGAGATCACTTTCTTTAATTCTTCGAACTGCAATAATTCCAGCTTTTGCTAGATAGTGTTGAGCCATATCATCTAATCCTTTTTGACACAAAACTACATTTGCACCAGAACCGATTACTTTGTCAACCATAGTTTTTAGCATTCTATTTTCTTCATCTAAAAATGATTTTAGTTGTTGAGGATTTGAAATGTTAATTTTAGCATCAGTTTCTGTTTTACTAATTTCTAATGCAGTGTTAATTAGAGCAATTTTAGCATCAGTTACTTTTTTTGGCATACCACCATGAACAATTTCTTTATCAAGAACAATTCCTTGAATGATTAAAGAATCTTTGACAGAACCGCCTGCTTTCTTTTCTACTTTAATATCATCAATATCAACATTATAATTTTCACCATCTTTTTCAGCAACTGCAAGTACTGATTTTACAACAATTTCTGCTAATTGGTCAGAGTCTTTTCTAACTAGTTTGGTTTGCATGGAAGTTTTTGCAATTTTTGTAAGTGTATTTTTATCATTTGGATTAATTTTTTCTGAAATATCTTCAAGGAATTGTTTTGCCTTTTTACCGGCTTTTCTATAACCATCAACAATGATTGTTGGATGAACATCTTGATCAATTAATGATTCGGCTTGTTCAAGTAAGCTTCCTGCTAAAACAACAACAGAGGTTGTTCCATCTCCTACTTCATTATCTGTAGTTTTAGAAATCTCAACAAGCATTTTTGCTGCTGGATGTTGAACATCAATTTCTTTTAGGATGGTTGCACCATCATTAGTAATAGTAACATCGCCTAGAGAATCTACAAGCATTTTATCCATTCCTCGTGGACCTAGACTGGTATGAACAATTTCTGCTACAATTTTGGCTGCTGCGATATTATTTTTTTGTGCATCACGGCCTTTGGTTTCTGAACCGCCTTCTTTTAGAAGAACAACAGGCATATTTCCTTTTGATGTAGCTTGCATACCCATAAGTGCAAAAACTCTAGATTCCCCTTTTATACCTTCCAGATCAAGATTCTGAAAAATTGAGAAATTATCGGTGTTTTTAAATTGGGAAAATCTTGTTGCAAATTATGGCAAAGTCTCAAAATAAAGAGTCTTACAATAAAATTTTCACAAAATTAAAAGAGCATCACAAATGGTTTGAAAATTCAATTCCGTTAATTGCAAGTGAGAATATTCCTAGTCCTGCAGTCAGAGAGGCAATAATTTCTGATTTTGGAAATCGTTATGCTGAAGGTTGGCCTGGAGAAAGAGTCTATGCTGGTTGTGTCTACATTGATGATGTAGAGTTTGAATGTATGAAATTAGCTAAAAAATTATTCAAAGCAAAATTTGCAGATGTTAGACCAATTTCAGGAGTTGTAGCAAACTTGGCAGTTTATTCTGCATTTACAAATCCTGGTGATGTAATGTTAGCACCATCAATTCCTGCTGGAGGTCATATTTCTCATGGTAAAAAAGAACATTCAGGAACTGCTGGATTAGTTCATGGATTAGAAATCGAGTTTTATCCATTTGATGCCCAAGAGATGACTATTGATGTAGATAAAACAAAACAAAAAGTAAAAGATCTCAAAAAGGCTAATCGTCTTCCAAAGATGGCAATGTTTGGTGGTTCGTTATTTTTATTCCCACATCCTGTCAAAGAATTATCAGATTTTCTAAAAAGTTATGATATGCACATCAATTATGATGCAGCTCATGTTGCAGGATTAATTGCAGGTGGTAAATTTCAAGATCCTATGCGTGAGGGAGCAGACACTATGACTATGAGTACTCACAAGACATTGTATGGGCCACAAGGTGGATTAGTTTTAGGTTCTAAAGAACACGAAGAGTCAATCAAAAAGGCAACGTTTCCTGGTCTTACAAGTAGCCATCACATTCATCACATGGCAGGAAAAGCTGTTGCATTTGCAGAAGCTTTAGAGTTTGGAAAAGATTATGCTGTTCAAGTAATTAAAAATGCAAAGTATTTAGCTGATGCATTAAGTGATGCAGGATTCAAAGTATTAGGAGAGAGTAGAGGATTTACACAATCACATCAGATTGCAGTTAATGTTTTAGATTATTCAGATGGCGGTAAAGTCGAAGCTGAACTAGAAAAAGGAAACATCATTGTTAACAGACAATTGATTCCAGGAGATATCAAGGCTGGACGAAACTATTTCCATCCAGGAGGAATTAGATTAGGAGTTTCAGAAATTACTAGACTTGGAATGAAGAAAGCAGAAATGCAAGAGATTGCATTATTTATCAAACAAGTTGTAATTGAGAAAAAGGATCCAAAGAAAATGCTTCCTAAAGTAAAGGCACTAAGAAAGAACTATCAAAAAGTACACTTTTGTTTTGATAACAAATTAGGCGCCTATGATTATGTCAAACTAAGGTAATTTTTCTAGGAAAAATCAGTTAAGAGTTGTTGGTCACCTTGATTCTTTCCAAATACTAATTCAATCTCATCAGATAGTGCATGAATTCTTCCTTTCTGATATTCTCCAACATCATATTTTTCAACGAGTCTTTTTGCAAGTTTTAGATATTTTTCAACAGAGCCTCGAGTAATTGTTGCAATTAGTTTGTGTCCACATACACATGTTTGAATTAATGGCATTCTACGAAATGATTTACCACAAGCAGTACATCTAAAACTCTGCCTGGCATAAGCCCGAAGATTTCCCATTATATCAGGAACTAAGTGTGTAGAAATTACATTTGAAACAATTTCTGATGTATTTACTGCATCAATTAATTCAGCATTTCTAACTTGCATGTCAAATTTATCAAGCATAGAACCAAGTGTAGAATATGCACTACGTGCTTTTGATGTAGTTAATGATGATGTAGAATGTGTAAAGTGGTAATCATAAAACTGTCTCTCAGTTTCTAATCGAGATTTTATAATTTCTACAGATGTGACATCAGGTGCTTTTGTTTGCTTGAGAGTTGATTCAAAAAATTCCAAGGGAAGAATTTTGGTTACTTCAAGATTATGTGCTTGCGGTTGAGATTCATGAGGTAATACTAGTGGTTGAACAAGTAGTGGTGCATCCATTAATCCACCAATTCTATCAGACAAGAATTGTCTAGAGAAATTAAGTAAACTATCCATTAAGAGCATTACAGAATCAGCATCACCATCTGCATCTCTTCTTTTTGCAGAATGCCAATTAGGAGTTGCAAAACAAACATGAGTTTCAGTATATCCAATAATTCGTCCAACAATTCCTACTGATGTGTGTGGTGCTAAACCAATTATCAGATGACCTAAAAGTTCTTCAATATTTTTTACATTGTAAAATGAAGTTTTACCATAAAATTTTGTTAAGAGAGTGTCAATGTATTTACAAGTAGAAACAAGATATCGTCCACTTTCATATGGAATGATAACATCTTGCATACGAATTTCTATTATTTGATCTGGGTTCTCTATTGGTTTACCATCAATATCATGAGTGTAACCCAATTCCTTTAGCTTCTCAATTGATGTTCCAATCCAAGATGATTTGAATTGAGTGATTGGGGAGTTTGTTGCATCAAATCTTACAGTTCCGTCTTTGAATACAGTTAATCCATAGTTTTGACGTACAAGGCCTTTTTCGAGTGGTTCTGCAATTTTGTCTTGGTTGAGTAGTTCTTTGACTCCTTTGAATGGCTCTTTAGCACGTATTCCCATTTTTTCTTGGGCTGAAAGTAATCTAGACTTTAATGGAAATTCTTTGTGAGAGTATGATGGTGCTTTTCTTTTACATTTTTCACAAAATGGCTCACTAAGTGTATCTCGACATTTGTTACATCTGTAGGAAATTGTAGTTTTTGTGCCACATTTTATGCATTTTATTCCAATTGATGGCTCATTACATTGAGAACAAAATCTGTTAAACATATTTGCAAAAAAGTGCTCATTCCTTGATGCTTTTAGTAAATCTCTAGTTGGTCCACCTTTGTCACTGACAGGAAATAGTACGTGTGTTGGAGGTTTCATTTGTCTAGCTGCTGCTTTTTCAGGTCTTCCGATTCTAACTCCAATTGATGTTGAGAATTTATTTCTAATTTGAATTCCTGATGATGCAGAAATTATTTGAGGAACTGATAATTCACTAATTGTTGGTTTTTCTCTAAATAATAAATTAAAGAAAATTTTTGCCTCCAAGTTTTCTAGAATTATTGCATCATTTTGTACAATGTGAGGAGTGCCAAGTTTTTCTAGAATTTTTTTAGAGTCAAGTGAATATTCAATAGAGTTTTCATTGACTTTTTTTGGTTCAAGTAGTTTAGATAATTCTTGAGATGAGATTTGATCCCAATAGTACAGATAACTTGGATGTAAAGGAATTTGAAAGTCTAGTGATATTTTTAGTGCTTCATCAATTGTAGGGATTTTAGTTAGGAATTGCTTTAGGAATTGCTTTAGGAATTGATCATTAGGCTCATATTTTTGGATTTTTAGTTTTAATTCTTCAATCCAAAATTCTTCTACATATCCAGAAGGTACAAGTGTGGAGTTGTTTTCTAAAAAGTCTCCAAATGTAATTAAAATATCTCCTAGATGTAAGATTTTTTCAATTTCATTTTTAATTTCTAAACCATGTTTAATGTCTCGAATTTTTACAACACTTCCGTTATTCAGACGTACAGTTGGAGTATCAATAGAATCAACAAAGGCTACAGTAGCACCTTTTCCGGGAATATCAATTTTGATTTGAGTTCCTACTGCTACTGTATGATCTAAAATCTCAGCAATTACGGGGTGAATACCAACAGCTGCAAATCCAGTATTGCATGCTCTTCCATATCTTAATCGAAATCCTCCTAGTTTGTTAGGCATGGATAAAACGGATCTGCCTGTAATTACCTCACGCATTCTCTTAGCTGCTGCATCTTCTTGATTATCACCTGTCTGTACAGCACCTTTCAAATCATTGAGCCATTCCCAACCATCAAGATTGTACATTTCAATTCTTTTGAGTAGTTTTTTGGATCTTCCAATTAGTCCATCATTTAGTACTCGTAGAGCTCCACCTCTGACTCTATCAGTCTTAATTCGGGTCATTGACTTGTGATTTACTACCTCATATGGATCAGTATCCACACCATCAAGCTCAACTGGGAGATGAGAAATTACATGTTCGATATCTTCATCTAAAATATGAAATTGGAAACTGCTGGCTTCTCTTTCATAGATTCGTAATTCTTCTACAAATCTACCTGTCTCATCATCAAAGGAGTTTGCCTGAAATTTTGCAAGACCTACTGCTTTTCTTACATGATCTGCAATTAACATGGTTACTGCTGACTCTGTTCCTCCTGCTGAACGCATTGGTCCTGCAATAGAAATTGAGAGGTAGTCAGTACCATCTTTGTTTTTCTTAATTGATACTTCACTGATTCCTTGTAATGGTGCAATTGTAACTCCCTCTGTAACTATTGCCAGTCCTACACGAACTGCCAAATCTAATTTATCTTCAAGTGATGCATCCTCAACTGAGTATTTTCCCAAAGCAATTTCTTTTGATAATAGTAAAGCTGAGAGTTCCTTTCCATGAATTTTTAATAATTCTCTTAGTGGTTGAGCAATATCAATTTCGTGCATTTTTGCAACTCTGTCTGCCAAATCAAATGCGATTTTAGGCTCAATAATCCCTGATGAATCCAAAAGTGTTGATTTAGCTGCTGCTGCCTGCTCAAATATTCTGTAAGATTCTGAAGATAAGTGGGAATAGTAATCCAGATAGTATTGAGGCATCTTTATGTCCTTAATACGAGAAATTGCGTCGTTTTCAGACATGATACAGTTCTATTACTTGCTTCTTTGAATTGCTTTTGCTATTTCTTGGAGTTTTGTGATGCTTCCACCTTTTTCAAGGAATGTTCCAATAACTAATGCATCAGCTCCTGCTTTGACTAGTCCCTCAGCAGTTTTGACATCTTTGATACCTCCACCAACTATCAAAAATCCATTAAATGCATGTCTAACAGTCTTTACCATCTCAGGTGTAACACTTGATTTTGCTCCAGAACCTGCTTCAAGATACACAAACCTCATTCCAAGGAATTGTGCTGCAAGGGCATATGCAGCAGCAATTTTTGGTTTCTCAAATGGAATTCCTCGTGCAGATCCTACAAACCATGCTGTTGTTCCATCACCAATTACCAAATAAGCAGTTGGGAGTGGTTCTAGACCAAATTTGAGCACGCTTGGAGCTCCCAAGGCTTGTGCCTGAGTGATAAAGTATGGATTCTCAGAGTTCATCAAAGAACTAAACAAGATTGCATCAGCATCAGGAACAACACCTGTAACGTTTCCTGGAAACAAGATAATTGGGATTTTGATGCCTTTTTTAATGCCTTTAACAACTTGAGCCATCTCCATTTGATCATTAGATGTAGAGCCACCAACTAGAATTGCAGAGGCACCAATCTTTTCAACATCTTGAGCAAGTTTACTTGAAGCCTCAAGATTTGATACTTCTGAATCAATTAATACAAAGAGTAATGCGTTTTTCTTTTTTAATTCTGATTTTAGGAATGTTTCAACTTTATTTCCAGTCATAAGAGACCTTCGTATGTGTCTCTTTAAAGTTTAATTGGAATAGCTGTATACAGATTTGTATAGCTATGGCAACATCTGAAGAATCTAATTTTAACAACATTATACGTAAAATTATCAAAAAATCACTGTTTACAGAGCGACAAATTGAAATTATTTTAAATCAGAAGGATCTTCAAGAATCAAAGTTTT
>Ga0066609_10002080_pt1 | contig 10914 bp, 8 predicted proteins | sample SaaInlV_DNA_150m_FD_60378 | JGI IMG/M metagenome (GOLD analysis project Ga0066609, IMG submission 60378) | Marine microbial communities from expanding oxygen minimum zones in the Saanich Inlet - SI075_LV_DNA_150m | ecosystem: Environmental > Aquatic > Marine > Unclassified | place: British...
ATAGATGCCATCCCAAATCCAAACATGTTGCGGGATTCATATCAAAGGTTTGTGTGAATTTTCTTGAAGTTCTGTTAGTTTAGTTTTACTAATAAATTGAATGAATTGCCTGAGATCTAAATCCCTTTCTCTGCCAGCAGTCGATGGCTCTATATTGTTAATAGCCTCCAATAATCCTTGTCCTGGATAAGACACCAATGGAATGAGTTGCGTATATCGATTACTCATTATCTTCCTCTTGCAGGTGCATCACGAAATCCAAAACCAGCTTCCTGTTTGTGTTCCAATGGATCTTTCATCATTTCGATCGCCTCTTCCCTATGGGCAGCTGGAATAACAAATCGATCATCAAATGTACATAAGGATGTAAGCTTATATATTTTATCCGCCTCCTGTGGCGTGCAATCTGCTTCTATTAATGCTTTTTCTGCATCCAACATATCAATATCGCCAACGGTCACAGCACGACGGTAAGCTCGGATAGCAGATTGTTTTTTCAATACATAACGCAAATGGCTTTCATTGCCGCCACCAAACATTTTGGCTAAATATTTGATCGGTGTACGCGCTTTTTCAAAATCGGGAAAATATTCTTCATTAATACTTCGAACCGAGTCCCCTTCTTGAGAAGACATTACAGGCAACATGGGCGGTACATAAAAAAGCATCGGCAGAGTACGATATTCGACGTGAGGCGGTAATGCAATTCCCCAATCTTTTACAAATTTGTATACAGGAGATTCTTGTGCAGCTTTAATTGTAGAGTCAGCGATGCCATTTTTCTTTGCTTCTCGAATTACATTTTCATTAAAAGGGTCTAAAATCATTTCCCGTTGCGCATCCACCAATTCATGATCCGGATGTTTGGCTGTTTCTTCAATTCTATCTGCATCATATAGCAAGACGCCCAAGTAACGAATCCGTCCTACACAGGAATGGAAACATGCAGGCGCTTGCCCTGTTTCTACTCGTGGAAAACAAAGAATACATTTTTCAGATTTTCCAGTATTCCAGTTATAATATGTCTTTTTATATGGGCAGGCAGCGATACATTTACGCCATGCACGACATCTTTTCTGATCAATCAATACAATGCCATCTTCTCCACGTTTATACAAAGCACCTGAAGGGCAGGATGCAACACAAGATGGATTCATACAATGGTTACAAATACGCGGAAAATAAAACATCATTAATCGTTCAATAGCGAATAACTGATCTCGTTGTTCTTCAGATAACACATCTAGATTGATATCATTCTCAGCGTAAATCGGAGAACCCGACAAATCATCATCCCAGTTGGGTCCAGCCTCAATATCCATATATTCACCCGTTACCATCGATATTGGCTTAGCCGTTGGTTGATCATCCCCCGCTGGTGCGTCAAATAAATCTTTATACTTATATGACCAAGGTTCGTAATAATCATCCATTGTAGGCATATTTGGATTATGAAAAATATTAGTCACGGTTTTCACTTTGGAAGTTGATTTAAGCTTGAGTTCTCCATTCACCAATTCCCAACCGCCTTTATATTTCTCTTGATCTTCCCATCGCGTAGGGAATCCTGTCCCTGGTTTTGTTTCTACATTGTTCCACCACATATATTCCGTCCCTTTTCGGTCGGTCCATATATTTTTACAGGCGATACTGCACGTGTGGCACCCGATACATTTATCTAGGTGAAAAACCATTGAAATCTGACTTCTGATGTCCATTCTATTTTTTCCTTTTACCAGTTCAGGATGGGAAGTTTACGTACCATGATATATGTGTCTCGATTTGCACCTGTTGGACCCCAATAATTAAAGTGATATGTAAATTGACCATAACCACCAACCATGAGGTTTGGCTTGAGCCGTGCACGAGTAAGGCTATTATTCATTCCCGCTCGTTTATTACCCCGCAATGGTGATTTCGGTACAGACAATGTTCGTTCGGTTGCATGATAAATCACGACAATTCCTTTTGGAATTCGCGCACTTACATTTGCCCGGGTAACCACAACACCATTATCATTATAAACCTCAACCCAATCGTTATCCACAATACCCAGATCTTCAGCATCTTTATCATTAATCCAAAATGGTTCAACTCCACGACTTAAGGTTGACATACGATGATTGTCTCCATAGGTCGAGTGTATATGCCATTTACCATGAGGTGTTAGGTAGTTGAATATTTTAGTTTTGTGTTCCGACTCACTCGTCGTGAGTTCTGCGTATTGGGTGGGTGTTGGCTTTGGTTTATATGTGGGTAAATGTTCACCATATTGAATATATCCAGGATGATCCAAATAAAAATGCTGTCGCCCAGTCAATGTCCGCCATGGAATTAATCGTTCAACATTATAAGTAAATGGAGAATAGGCTCGGCCATTTTCTGTTAGTCCGGACCACATAGGACTATTTAACAACCGCTTTGGCTGAGAACATAAGTCATCAAATGTGACTCGAGCACCCCGGTTTTTCTCAGCCAAATCTGCCAAGACAAGTCCCGTTTTTTCTTCCATATTCTTATATGAACGATACGCCAACTCTCCATTGGTAACCGTCGCTAATGTTAATACAGTATTTGCAACATTTTTGGCTTCTTTGAGAGATGGATATATATTGCCATTCCACTCTTCCACAGGGGTTTCATCGATTAACCGCTGGTATTCGTCCTTTACATCATAACTCGTACCGTGAGCTCCAAGACCATTTCGGGGGATATTTGGTCCATATGAAATGAACTGATTATGAATATTCTTATAATCTCGTTTGGCTATTTTCATATTGGGCATTGTTTTGCCTGGAATAGCCTCCACCTCTCCCTTGATCCATTCTTTAATTTCTTTTTGTGCTATTTCAGCAGGTGTATCGTGTAGCAAGGGGACAGATACCAAATCTTCAACAGTGTCAGGGAAATGCTTAGAAGATATTTTTGAAAATGCTTCAGCAATATTTTTAAATATATCCCAATCACTTTTAGATTCCCATGCTGGAGGTACTGCTTCTTGCAAAGGATGAATAAAGCTATGCATATCCGTAGAATTCAAATCATCTTTTTCATACCAAGTGGCTGCAGGTAACACAATATCTGAATACAAAGCAGATGTATCCATCCTGAAGTTTAGATCAACCACAAGATCCATTTTACCCTGGGGAACTTTATCGTGCCATACGACTTCTTCTGTGGATCCTTTTGCGAAATTGCTATCGGATACCTGATTGGTGTGAGTGCCAAGATAATGATCTAAAAAGAACTCATGACCTTTCGCACTTCCACCAATGGCATTACCACGCCATACGAACCATACGCGTGGCCAGTTATCTGCATTATCTGGATCTTCTATAGAATATTTTAAATCCCGTTTTTTAAGTTTTTCAACCACATAATCCACGACACCCTTTTCGTCGATAGCACCATTCTCACGCGCTTCACTCACCAAATCAATTGGATTGGTTTCAAATTGGGGATAAAAAGGCAACCAACCATTTTGAACTGCTTTCACATTTACATCGATTGTATGCCCTTTGGCTAATGTATTCTCTGGTTGATTCTTAGGAACTGTATGGTAATCTGTAAAACTTTTTTCATAACGCCATTGATCCGAATGGATATAGTGCCAGCTAGGTGTATTTTGAAGTCTAGATGGGGCATGCCAATCTTTGGCCAATGCTATGGAAGCCCAAGATTCGCCTGGAGCCAATTTTTCCTGGCCGACATAATGTGCCAACCCACCGCCATTTTTCCCAATACATCCCGTAAACATGAGTGCATGAATGGCGGCCCGATACATAAGATTTGCATGGTACCAATGGTTAATACCAGCACCAATGATAACTGTGCACTTTCCACCCGTATGTTCGGCTGTGCTTGCCCATTCTCTCGCAAACCGAATTAATGTATCCGGTGATATTCCAGTGTACTTTTCTGCCCACGTAGGTGTATAGAGTTCATCTTTATCATACGATGTTGGATACCCTTCTAATCCACGGCCTACACCATATTGTGCCATAAGTAAATCATATACCGTAGCCACGGCTACTTTACCATTTTTCGTTTCAATGTATTTAACAGGGACTTTCCGCTGGGTAGTTTCTCCTTCCGCAAAATTGTCAATTTCAATATCGATAATTTCATCTGAGTTTTTTAAAAATGTTAATGCTGGATCAATTTTTGAACCATCAACATTATCTTCAAGCTTTAGGTTCCACTTTCCTTTATTTTCTTTTGCCCATCGATTCCCAGCCGACCCTTGCGGTACTTTTGTTCGGTTATCCGTCTCATCCCACATAAGAAATTGCCAATCACCGTTTTCAATATCCTGATACTGGGAAAGACGATTAGCACGTAACATTTGGCCTGGACGATTAATATCATTGGAATTATTAATTTCAACCAAAAAAGGTGAATCGGTATATCGCTTAGTATAATCTATAAAATCTGGTGTTTGGTTATCGTGATGAAACTCTTTCAAAATCACATGGTTTACAGCCATCCAAAAAGCACCGTCTTGCCCTGCATTTATTGGAATCCACTCGTCACTGAATTTTGAAACCTGAGAGAAATCAGGTGAGAAAACTACCATCTTGGTTCCATTATGGCGAGCTTCAGCTGCAAAATGGACATCTGGGGTTCGAGTCATATTTAAATTAGCACCCATAACTGCAAGCATTTTAGCGTTATACCAATCAGCAGATTCCTGGACATCTGTCTGCTCTCCCCATGTTTCAGGAGATGCACTGGGCAAATCGCAATACCAATCGTAGAATGAAAGTGAAACACCACCCACTAACTGCATCAATCTGGCGCCAGCAGCATAACTAATCATAGACATAGCAGGGATTGGAGAAAATCCTGCAATTCTATCCGGTCCGTGCTGCTTGATAGTATGAACCATTGATGCCGCAGATATTTCTTTAACAGTCTCCCAATCCGCACGACGAAAACCACCTTTACCTCTGGCATTTTGCCACCTTTTCCGTTTCCCCGGATCATTTACCATGGATTCCCACGCTTCTACTGGATCGGTGAACTCTTTTCTTGCTTCTTTCCAAAGATCCAATAATACTCCACGGATATATGGGTACTTTACTCGAAGTGGGCTGTACAAATACCATGAGAATGAAATCCCACGCTGACAACCTCGTGGCTCATATGGCGGGATACCACTTTCAAGTTTCGGATAATCCAACCCCTGCATTTCCCAAGTGACAATTCCATCTTTTACATGAATCTGCCAAGTACAACTACCTGTACAGTTTACGCCATGGGTACTGCGAACGACTTTATCATATTGCCACCGGTTCCGATAAAATTCTTCCCATTTACGATTTTGGGGAGAAACTTCATCTCGAATCCAAGAAAGTTTACCGTTTTTATCACTCATTATATTTTCCCTTCAACCATTTTTCTTCTGATGGATCGAAGCCTATTTCCCCAAAATAAATCGAATAGAACCAGTACAATAGCTAATCCAACGAAACCAATAATTATAAAATTAAAATCATGAACACCTGCCTCAGTTACATTTGATAAAGTTTTATCTTTAAAAAATGCTACTAATGGCAATACTTCTTCTTCATCTATTGGATACTTTTGATAAATGGGGCCCATGGTTTCACTTCCAGGGCTGGCCAACCAAGCGGCCAAAGGTTTTTTGCCACCCAATCGTCCATAAACATTTGTTAAGTCTGGACCCAATAGACCACCGCCAAGTAATCCTTCCCCCGCTACCGAATGGCATCCAATACAAGTAGGCCCATTATTTTTCAATTTGGTGACACCAAGGAATAAAGCACGCCCTTTCACAATATCGCCTGGAGTTAATGGTCGATCTGCAATTGCACTACTACCATATTTCGATTTTTCTTTGGAAGATTCATCTATAATAAAATCAACCAAAGACTGAATGATAAATGGTGTTAGCCCACCCACTTTAGGCATGACGACACCACGCGATTCTGAGAGCAATTCTCGAGCATATGCATCACCGCTATTTATAACTGCTTGAGGATTGGCAATAAATTTTTTGATCCAATCCTCATCTTTTCTTAAATGAATATTCTTTAGGTCAGGACCCGTTAACCGACCACCACCAATTGTATGGCAACTTGCACAATTTTGTTTATAAAACCCTTCTACATCCTGCCCTAAAATGCTTGACGAAAGAGTAGTCCACGCTATTATGATAAATGTATAAGTTTTTTTCATCCTTTTTGGTCCAAATAGTTAGTTCAAAAGATTGGGGCTAAATTCTTTTATACCAGGTAAATAATTTCTTTCCATGACATCGGCTGTTAGACTCCCCAATGTTTCAGTCTCCATCAAATCATGGATTTGAACAATAACATCTTCCCAGCGATGATGAAACGGGCATGGTTGCATTTCAGAGCATGACTCATAACCAAAGATACATTTGGGCTCAATTGACTCTGGGCCATCAATTGCCAGTAAAATGTCACTAATAAAAATTAAATCTTTAGATTTTGCTAATTTTATTCCACCGTTTCTCCCCCGAGTAGATTTAATTAAATTATACTTCCGAAGCGTGCGAGTGATTTTAGATAAAAATGACTGCGATATATGATACGCATTGGCGATTTCCGAGACCATGACTAATCCCTGGTTCTCTTTTATAGCCAGATAGATCATGGTTTGGATGGCATATTTAGCTGATTTAGTGTAAAACATTTAAATGGATATTATTATCTACTTTAAAAGTTATAATGAATCTTTGACATATTGCAAATCATATTTCAGATATTTATGTCCTCTTATATATTTAAGATATGAATTTTGGCCAAAAGACACTCGACACAACAGCCATATCATACAAATTTAAATCTTTCCGCGTATGTATGGGCTTTTTGTAGGCAACCAAAAGGAGGGACATATGGAAAAGAGTGTTAATGCTGTAGATACTATTCTTTTTGTATCGAGTGTCATAGCCAAATTTTCAATAAACAATGCCATGGCCTGATGATCAGGCCATGGACCGAATTAACACGTCCTCTTTAAAATGACGAAATTCTACTAATTATCTCCCCCGCCTTCAGAAGAAACAAGAAATTCGATTTTATTATTAAGGAGCTCTTAAACCGAACTTGATCTTACTTCTCAAAAAACGATGCGTTAAATAGTAATTAGTATACCATTCATCCTATATAATGGGATATGCACATCCGAATATTAATATAATTTATATATATTCAACAAGTTTTTATAATTTATTTCTAATGGTACGCTTGGATTAATTATGTGCAATCAATTAAGATTGACTACATAGTTTCTTGTTATGGCGACAGTATTTAGATTATATTTGCGGACTATATTTAGCAGAATTTTAATTAACTCAGGAGAATATTAATGAGAAAATCATTATACTTGGCCCTATTGGGGAGCATGATTATTTCTACAGCAATTGCTGGGGATGTTACTGGCCGTGTAAAATATATTGGAAAGCCACCAAAGGCTAAACGATTACGTATGGATGCTGACCCAGTTTGTGCCGCATCTCACAAAGAAACTGCTTTGGCTGAATCATTTATCGTAGATGCGGATGGCAACTTAGCCAATGTAATTGTGTATTTAAATGATGTATCCTTTAACGGGAACCCACCAACTACGCCAGCTACTCTGGATCAAAGTGGTTGTATATATTCACCGCATATATTTGCGGTGATGGCCGGACAACAAATTGATATCCTTAATGGTGACAAAACAATGCATAATATCCATGCCTTACCCAAGGTAAATAAAGAATTCAATAAAGGGATGCCAAAATCACTGAAAAAGATTTCTACTGTGTTTAAAAAAGCTGAAGATGTTTTCGTGATTAAATGTGACGTGCACCCCTGGATGAAAAGCTATACACGCGTATTTGATCATCCTTATTTTGCTGTAACCAACACTGATGGAACATTTAATATTTCTAATGTTCCCGATGGGACTTATGAAATAATTGCCTGGCAAGAAAAGTTTGGGAGCAAACGAACACAAAGCCAGTCCATTACTGTAAAAGGTGGAAAAGCAACAGCAAATTTCAACTTTGAGCGACCTAAAAAGAAATAATAGTATATATCCTAAATATTAACAAAAAAGCCCTTTCCGAAATTCGAAAAGGGCTTTTTTTTATATTTGCCAGTTTTTTACTGAATTAAATCGTCTTCTTCATTTTACAGGATTTCATTTCTTTGCTCATTTTGCAGGACGATTTATCTGCTTTTTTATCACAGGTGGATTTATCTTCGCTTGCTCCGGATTTTGAATGCTTGTCGCAACTTCCATCCTTTTTATCACAGACTTTCCCTGCTTCATGAGTACATTCTTTTTTATCTGTGTCAGTTAAATTGGTTGAATTTAATCCATAAGCCACACCCATTAATCCAATTAAAAGGGATCCAAGAATTAAACTATTTTTTATTTGTTTCATTTATTCTCCGCTATTCTATTATTCGTTCCCAAAGTTTATGAACTATTAATTATATCTATCAATATAAATAAAATTAATAATTTCCTATCACCAGTCCTCATCTCCCCAGTCATCTTCTTCTATCACAAAACCATATCCTTCACTGGCAAGATGGGCTTTCACAATTCTAGATACATCAGTAGGGCCCGAAATGCCCCAGGTATAATCTCGAAGTGCTTCAATAAGTTTTTCTGGATTAGAATGAAGTTTTGCTACATTTTTTCCCCAAGACTCTTTCACATCATCAATGGGTTCCTCCCATGGGATATAGGGCGCTGGCATTTTAGTCCCAGGCATGATAGCTTGCGGATCCCTATACCATTCTATCAGCCATTCTGATCGAAGCCGTTCTTTCACCAAGGCTAAATTGGGACCCCATGTTAATGCGGCTTGTTTTGGTTTTTGATTTCCATAAAAATGACAATTGTCACAAGCACCCATTTCTTGAATTACTTCTCCCGCTTTATATTTTGTAGAGTTTTTTACAATTGTATGAGGGGTTTCATACGGAATAGTTTGGCCATCCTTTAACTGGAAATATTTTATAAGGGAATTCCATTCTTTATCAGAAATCATTTCAAAACTTGGCATTCTAACCTGTAGGTTTGGTCGAATCATAGTCGGATTATTAAAAAATTTAAATAGCCAATTTGGTTGAATTTTTCTACCCTCGGTATCCAACATTGGTGGCGAAAAAGAGAGGACTAAACTCTTGTCTTCAGCCGTCGTTTTATCGGCAATTTCACTGAGCCATGAAGCAATGGTGGGTTGAATGGCGTCACCATCCCCATCAATCGAGTGGCAGCCCTTACAATTATATTGCATAATTAATATTTCACCAGTTTCTATGGCTAAATATCGTTCTGTTTTTGATGGCAACTTAGAGGGTGGAATTTCATCTTTCACCAATCCCATCATAACTGTTACAGTTGCTTCTCTCTCTTGATTGTTCATTCCAAAATGAGGCATACGCAATTTATCCAACGGGCTTTTGATCTTTATTTTATATGAGTCATCTTCTTGGGGGATCATATCAAATATCCGCGGATTATCTATTTTTAAATTGAACCAATCCCATTTTGTATGGGGAATCTCATCATGAAAATATCCAAAATCTAATTTGGCGATCAGCTTACTTCCTTCAGTCGAGAGGGGTGTTCCAATAGGTTTTGCATCCTCAAAGCCATCGATATTATGACAGCTGAAACATCCATATTGGCGAATAAGTTTTCCCCCCACATAATCCAATTTTTCATCTAGGCCCATACCATTTAATCGTGCTTCAACCTCATCTTGCCGTAAAGTAGAAGATAATAAATCAGATGCAATCATGTTCAATTCATTCTCATCGACTGTAGGAACAGTATTCTGTTCAAATTCTACATCATTCTGACTGATTAAATAGGCAGAAATATCGGCAGCTTCCTGTTTAGAAAGTCGCATATTTGGCATTTTAGTTTCTGAAGAATATTTTTGTGGATCTCTTATCCAATTATATATCCAGCGTTGTGTTGTTTTAGAACCCAATTTAATTAATTCTGGACCATGTTCTCGCCGAAGTACATTCACAGAAAGAGATGCTCCTCGTTCATCACCTTCGATATTATGGCATCCTAAACAACCTATCGAATTAATCAGTAGACGTCCATTGTCCGCATCTCCCTGATTTGGCAAACGATCCATTTTAAAGGATTTACTTTTATCAAATAAATATGAAACAATAGCGTGGACCTCCTGATCCGTGCGTTTAACAGATATTGGGTCATCATTATTTATTTGTTTAAAGAAATGAGGCATCCAAGAATTTTCTCTGAATGACCGTGGTTCATATATCCATTTATATGCAAAATCTTTATTGATCTTTGATTTAATCTTTCTTAGTCCTGGACCAGGCCTTGGTACATTTTCAAAACCATCAATTTGATGGCATCCAAAACATCCACCTTTTTCAACAATGGTCATTCCAAGATCTAATTTTGGTGCTGCCTTACTTGGGATGGATCCTGAGTGACATTTGAGACAGGATGCTTCAACATATTTCATAGGTAACATCGGCGTTTCCCAATGATGAAGTGGATGCCAACCCAATTCTTTTTCCCATCTATTCGCCATTTCATCATTGTCCGGACTATGAGCAGACGAAATAAAATCGGTACCACGACCGCGTCCGGCATGACAGCCTGTACACCCATATTCATTCATTGGATGGGGGGAACTTGCACCGAGATAAAGGTCAATATTGGGATGGGTTGTATAAGGTTGAGGTGCATCTTCAAATCCTTTTTTGTCAATCCCCATATGACAAGTCATACATCGATCTACTTTCGGAACACCCATAAAAACCATATCATCTTCAATATCTTTAATTACGACTTGTTTTACTTCATAGTACGGATCAATAAAATCTAAAACGGGGATATCTCGAACAACATTGGCGATCTTATTTGAAAAAG
>Ga0066609_10002178_pt1 | contig 10608 bp, 10 predicted proteins | sample SaaInlV_DNA_150m_FD_60378 | JGI IMG/M metagenome (GOLD analysis project Ga0066609, IMG submission 60378) | Marine microbial communities from expanding oxygen minimum zones in the Saanich Inlet - SI075_LV_DNA_150m | ecosystem: Environmental > Aquatic > Marine > Unclassified | place: British...
AAAACTGCTCGAAGCAAAAGATGAGCCTTACAGGCATGTTCAAAGGAATCTTGTGTTGGCCATCTAAATAGGACGTCCTCTTCATCTAAATTCCCTTTAAGGGGTTGTAAGCTAGCATAGAAGCGTTCCCAGGCCTTTTCGTTTTCCACTTCAAAATTAATAAGTTCAAGTCGAGCTCCTCTAATATCTAGAATTCTTTTGACGCCTCTCTCACACTGCTCTTTCCAATACTCCTCATTTCTTTCACTAGGGATTTTTTTTTCATCTTCAGTTCTTTGGATATTTGAACTCCCCGATCCACATTCATCAGGAACCGTAAAACTCTTTGAAAGAAGAAGTTCTCTTAAAATATGTACTTTTTCAAAAGCACTTTTTTGAAAATCTTCCTGTGAAAATACTTCCTCAGGCTCAGGCGGCATTGAATGGCATATTTGAGCTAAGGTAAAAAAACTGAGAATAGAAATAATTTTTCCAAGCGTTATGTCTCTCATTATTTTTTCCTTCTAAGCAAAAGCTTTATATCAGCGTTTCTAAAAATTTGCATTCGCTCGACACCATCTTCAAATCTGGCCGTTTTCCCCAACAGAAAAAAAACATCTTCCAACCGAATGATGGGCTGTAGCGTTTCATATAGCCTTCGCCATACTTCAGATTCTGCCTCCAGTTCTAAGAGCTCTGTCCGAGCCATTCGGATTTTTTTGACACATTCAATAGCAGATTCCAGAGACTCAAAATTCATAATAGTCAGCTGTGCTCCCAGCCCTTTCTCAAACGACAAGCTTCCCCCCCCAAGGCTATCAAGGTCTGTATATGCAAATGATGTTGAAGAAATTCTGGAACAAACTAAATGCAAAAGGAATAAATGTTTTAGACATAGTAGAAAAAGCCTTAGAAAACTTTCAACAAATTTAGACGTCGGTAAAATACACTTATTTCCTCTTGGAAATTATTTCTTCGTACAGTTCACATATTCTATTTATATTATGATTTGCATCTCTTGCGAGCCTTCGCGTGGACTCGTCAGATCTTTCATAGCGTGCTTCCCACTCTTCACCAACATTTCTTATAATTCTCGTGGTCGTACTATTTGGGAGCTCACGCACAGTTCTCTCCAGCCCCACACTTTTCACTGTCGTATTAAGTAAATAAATTTCTGAAACAAACCGTGCTCCATGATTCCTCAATCTAGAAGAAGGCAATACAGTCAAACCAAACGATGAAGTGCTTTTAGCGAGCAGTATAATTTGAGCAAACTTTTGCGCCAATTCACTTGATTTCGTGGTAGATGCCTCTATTGGAACGCCTAAAACTATTCCTACAAGGGCTATATGTATCCTTTTCATTTCCTCCTCCTAGCTTTAACTATATTTCTAAGTCTCAGATTTCCAGTCTTTTTTAAATTCTAACACTTTAATCTTTTTTGCATAATCTACACCTCAAACGTCTTATAAAAAACCCTGCAAATCTCAAAGAAAATACAATATTTTAATATATCGTTAGTCCTCAGGCCCTGATTAATAAGTTTAAAGTCGAGCAAGCCTCCTCAAATCCTCCTGGGATAACAAAATTCAACAAATTTCCTAGATACTAATATCAATCCCATTTTCTTTAAATAATGCTGCATTAACTAAAGCTTCTTCTTTCCTGAATGATCTAAGTTTTCCGCCTTCGTTTAAGTAAAGAATACGCCTATATGGTGTTTCCCTTTCACGATATAGTTCAGCCTCATTATCACCTCTAAAATGATTGACCAAACGTGAGTTATATGAATAAGCCCAAAACCAACCCTTCGGATTTCCGTTTCGCCCTGCTTTAACAAAAAAATTGACAGCCTCCAAAAAAACTTCATCTTCTAACTCACTAAGATCTCGCGCAGGTGGAGCTATTTTGCATCCCAAAGCTATTCCGGCATGAAGACTTTCTTCCTCTAACTTCCTTTCCAAAGTATCCTTTCCCTGAACCCTCCAAAAAGTTTCTTGCTCTGAAACAAAGTTTGGATTTGTTAAAAACTTAAATCGCTCCCAGTGCTTTTGGGCCTCTAAAGGTTTGATAGCTGTGAAACTAGTTGTACCTATATTTATTCTAAGAATCTTTATCTTTTCTCGAAGAGTCCGTTTCTCGTATTCTTTACTATACTTCCAAGAAAAATAGAGCCAGTGTGCCATAGAGTTCCCATAAACGGTTTCATATTGTGAAGCTTCTTTCCCACATTTATTATCTCCAGATACCCTCAATGTTTCCAAATGTCCCCGTTCTAATAATCGAGGATTCTCCCAAAAAAGATTTTCGAAAACCGTCTTTATCAATGCTGCATCTTGATAAGTATTGAAAACTGTAAATTCCAAATAACTTAAAAGCTGTTCGTCGCCTAAAACTGCTCGAAGCAAAAGATGAGCCTTACAGGCATGTTCAAAGGAATCTTGTGTTGGCCATCTAAATAGGACATCCTCGTCACTTAAATTCCCTTTAAGGGATTGTAAGCTAGAATAGAAATCTTCCCAAGCTTTTTCATTTCCTACTTCAAAATTAATAAGTTCACGTCGCGCCTTTCTAATATTTAGGATTCTTTTTACACCTCTCTCGCACTGGTCTTGCCAATAGTCCTCATTTCCTTCATTAGGGGCCTTTTTTTTATCTTCAGTTTTTTGGATATTTGAACTCCCTGCCCCACTCTTATCCGGAATCGTAAAACTCTTTGAAAGAAGAAGTTGTCTTAAAACATGGACCTTTTCAAAAGTACTTTTTTGAAAATCTTCCTGTGAAAATACTTCCTCAGGCCCAGGCGGCATTGAATGGCAAATTTGAGCTAAGGTAAAAAAACTGAGAATAGAAATAATTTTTCCAAGCGTTATGTCTCTCATTACTTTTTCCTTCTAAGCAAAAGCTCTATATCAACGTTTCTAAAAATTTGCATCCGCTCGACACCATCTTCAAATTGGGCCACTTTTCCCAACGCAAAAAAGTCATCTTCTAACCGAATGATGGGCTGTAGCGTTTCATAAAGCCCTCGCTATACTTCAGGTTCTGCCTCTAATGTCCGCTCCGCTCTGTTTTTTTTACTCGCTCAATACCAGATTCCATAGTCTCAAAACTCGTAGTAGACAGTTGTCCTTCCCACCACTTCCTCAAACGATGATCTTCTCTCTCAACGGCTAGCAAGATCTGTATATGTAACAGGCGTTGCAGATACACTGGGACAAACAGCGTCACAGAACGTAAAAAGGAATAAACTAAATGCAAAAGGAATAAATGCTTTAGACATAGTAGAAAAAACCTTAAGAAAATGTCAACAAACTCAGACGTCGACAAAATGCATCTCTTACTTTCTGGAAATTATTTCTTCGTACAGTTCACATATTCTATTTATATTATGATTTGCATCTCTTGCGAGCTTTCGTGTGGATTCGTCAGATCTTTCATAGCGTGCATCCCACTCTTCTCCAGCATTTCTGATCATTCTAGTGGCCGTACTATTGGGTAGTTCCTGTAGAATTCTCTCCATCCCCACGCTTTTCATTGTCGTATCCAGAAAATTAATTTCATCAAGAAAAAGTCCACCACTCTCCTGTAGCCTAGAGCGGGGCAAGACAGTCAAACCAGGGTTTGCTGTGATTCTCGCAAGTTTTAAAACTTGAGCAAATTTTTGCGCCAATTCAAGTGATTTTGTTGCAGATGCATTCAATGCAGCGACTAGAAAGAAAACTATGCCTATAAGGACTACGTGTATCCTCTTCATTTCCTCCTCCTAGGTTTAACCAAATCTCAAATATCATATTTCCCCATTACTTTTTGAATCCTAGCACTTTAAGTTTTTTTGTATACACTCCATGCGTTTTTCCACATGCGCACTGGTGTGCAATAGGAACGTTAGTCATTGTGTACTAGAACACGTACAAACGAATTTTGAGAGGTGGACTCGATACCTGCTTTTCATTTTTTTGATCCACAGTATAACGAGTTCACGTGTGATTCAAAAAATTTCTATTAGAAGGTCTAAGCCTATGTTGGTATCAAAGAAATTTTACGCAGCTTTTCTAGCTTTGATTTTGATCACAGCCTATGTGGAAAAAGCAAAAAGCATTAGATCTCGTATTTACAATCTTGGAATCGATGATGAATATCTTGTTCTTAAAAAAAGGAGCGATATAGAAACAATTAAAGAGCAAATAGGAACCTTTACTTCTGGTAGGGGATCTACAATCAAAAAATTTGATTTAAGTAGAAATTCTTATATATGTCCGTACGATCTAGATACAATTGATGACTATCTATCTGGGCCCACGTTTCCAAACGTAGAGACTATCGATTTTCATGAATGTGGTCTTACTTGTATGGGTTATGAAAGTTCCTTAAGACATTTATTGGAGAAACCAAACCTCAAGTTCTTTAACATAGCGTCGAATCCCATAGCGATAGGTTCTATATTTGCAGACCACATAAGATCTTGGATGGAGAATGGAAGTGCGGAACTGATGATCAATAAATTGATTATGGAACCTTCACATCTTGTGGATACCCTTGCAGAAGGCCCCTATAAAGAAAGACACAGGTTGTTTTATCAACAAAACCCGTTAGCCATTAGCAGGTATAGGAACGAGAATGACGCATATTGGTATCCATATCATTCAATTCCAAAACGTAAAAAATATAAATCCAAAGGAATACAAGTAAACCTTAACATCGAGGACGACGATTCCAGCGATTATATCTATTCCAGCGGTTCCAGTACTGATAGTGATTAAAGAAAATGGGCCGCAATATAGATTACTTCTTCGAGAAACTCTTCACTCGCCGTTATGACAAAAGGATTAGCCGCCCCGTTCTCATGATCATCTAGCTCCGTTTATATAAAGATCATGCAGATTTCTAATAATACCTAATTCGTGGAAAAACATATCTTAAACAAGTCAACCTTTCTAACTTAACTCCACCCACCTATTTATTTTTTGCAGGATAGAGAGTGACTTTAATTGTATGATCGTTAATTCTTTCCACTTTTGGGGGTGGTACTTCCGCTTCAAGCTTGCCATCAGTGTAACGCCATAGAGTCAAATCATCATTTAAAAAGACTCTGGGCCTTTTTAAAAGATCGGTAACGTCTGGAGTCGGTACGCTGGGTAGTGGTTCTGTTGGCCGAAAACCTTTGGTTATGCGTGTGCTTCCTCTTTTCATAATATCACTAGTTCCTTTCACCAGAAACTTTGACTGTGAGGGGCCTGCAAATGCAAACTCAGCTTGCAACACCAACACACAAATCATACTTACAAATAGCCTACTCATGGGAAAACTCCGAAAATAAACTTTATCCACTACCAATCAGCACTGGGTAGAATCTTCTGTAGGTCTAACGTCACTTACAATCAAACAGTCCTTAGACCTTCTGTGCAGAAAAGACCAAGAAAAGCGAAGAAAGAACGTTCATTAACTCTTTCCTTGTTTAGAAGCATCTTTGAGATGCTAGCTTCTTGCGTAAGAAAGATCCATCATGAAAATTATAGGAATTTCGCGTGTACGGCTTTTAGGAAAGTCAATTCATTCCCGTGACGAACTTGGGATATAGAAATTCCAATGTGCACGGGTAGTCGGGTCCTCAGAGATTTCAGCTAACTGATTCATTGGTATCCATATTAGCTTCCTTGCCATTATTTCTGGTTTTGGAAAATCAGTTTCAAGCTCAAGAATAAAGTCTGTAAAAGTATATAGGTCAGGAATAATATTATCTGCCAAATTTAAAAATTTAAAATTTGGCTTTCGAAGAAGTTCCAGAAAAACCGCTAAATCCTTTCTTGTAATTCTATTCTGGCTTAGATCAACCACTTCTAGACTTGTGAATCGCTCATCAGTCACAAAATTAGAAAGAGGCTTTATTGCTTCAGTGGTAATATGATTACGACTGAAATCCAGTCTGCGAACACTCGCGGCCCCTCCTGGATGATCATTATCTACGTATTCACGTACCTTTTGAAGAACAGTATCTATATCATCATAAAGAGCACTAAACTCCATGCAATGAGTATCAACTCTTAGAGTCGAAATCCCAGATGGTATTATTTTACACCAATTCATCAACATCATAGATTCTAGTAAGGCACGTACTGCGTCATTCGGAGAGGACTCTGCCTTTAATATCGATTTTGATTTAGGAGCATAAAATCGAAACATACTAACGCTCGCGCCATAATCTAATAAAGCTGAGCTAAGCAATAACTTGCAGGACATCTGAGCATAATTCTTTCTAGCATCAGAACCCGAGAGCTTCTTTAATGTTTCGTGCAAAATACTGGCAATCTCAAAAGTAGTTGCACCATCTGTGTCTTCTTCTAAAGCGCTATCCACGAATGCTTTAACTTGGACTAGGCCTTCTGGGTCTTCTACGAATCGCGTAATAAACGTGTCTCTTTCATGTTCAGGGGTAGCCCTGTATCGGCTCAAGGTAAGCCCCTCGTCAGTATCATCTTCACTGTCACTTAAAGCCGCGCAGGAGGGCGAATTTTTCAATATGAGAAACATGAATAGGATTAGAACAGAATATTTTTTCATACAAAAAGCCTTATAACTTGTACTTCACCGTAACAAATTTTACGCCATTATCAATAGTTCAAACCATGATCATCTAGCTGGGTTGATAGAAACTCTATTTTTTCATATTTTGTCGCTACATTTGAAATATTAATGTAACTTCTTTAGTTTTTTTATTTACCCAAACCCTTACATCTTCAGGAATAACTAGAGCTACCTTAGGATCAAGAGTTAAAGGATGTAAAAATATCACTTCTTGCTTGTGGCCATCTAGGCATCCAAATTCACCTGGCTCAAGGAATTCGAGATCCCTTGATTGAAGAAATTTTTTAGCAAGAGTTAATATGCGTTCTTTATTCATGATTATTCCTAGAAATGTTATGTCGTTGGCTTAAGCCTCTCAAAGCAATGTATAGAAAATTCTCTACCTAGACATAGCCCGCCTCATAAATCTTAGAAACTCAAAAGCATCTCGAAGTTTACCATCCCCATTCCTAATGGGAATACTAATTTCTTCGTTAGATTTCAAAACCACTTCCAGACACTCATATTTCAGCTTTCCCTCTCCTGGGAGAAATGGCTTTATATCTTTCACCTCTTCGTAAAAAACAATATCAGAAGAGTCTTTTCTAATAACCTGAACACCCTTTCTCCCGACAACGACACTGTCTTCTATAGTGCCCGGAGTATTTCGATAAATCCCAGCAAAAGAGCCTATTATGCCAGGATCTACCTTTCCTTCGAGATATCCGGGTAATTCATCCAAAACTTCAAAGGAACTAAATGGACCTAAAATCTTCCTGGCTCTAAATATGATATCCATATATCCTCTCTCTTTATTTGACTTGTATTATAAAGGAATCGTTTGCTCCCTGACTAGTCATCCCATACCTTTTGGAAAGCACATTCTGTAAGCGTGGATTAGCTAATGACCCTTCTATCCTGAGAGTTTCAGCACCTACTCCCCTTGCTGTACCAACTAAATTACTAACAATTTCGTGGGGATTCATAAGTTTAGCATCAATCATATCTACCCTAACAGTAGCCGCTTTACCTTGAATAGAGAATGTTCCTTCTAGTATTTCTATCTTTCCTCTAATTCCAAGATCTTCCGGCGTAAGTTTTCTTGAGAAATTAACTGAACTTCTAGCAATCTCTTTTTCTGCTGAGGAAGCCGCAACCGCGGCCTTTGATCCCAAACCTTCAAACGCTTTTTTCATTAGAGCGTTATCAAAGACAAGCTTCTCAGCAGATTTGTCAAATTTGGCTAACGTATCCCCTACTTTGGAGAGTATTCCGAAAAACGTAGAATATTTTCCACTAAAGGCGATCCAAGCAGCTTCAATAGATGGATAAATGCCTGGTAAAACCTTTCCGCCAATTTTGAGAGCGAATTTTCCCACTTTGAGGCTGGTAGTCACTGCTTTAGCACCAGTCCACCACAAAACTATTTCAACACTAAGTCTCTTTAAGCCTGCTTCTGGACCTTCTGTTTTAAAGACATGATAAATTTCATAAAGGTCATATGCTGCAATTCCCGCTAAAATCAAAGGAACAAAAAATGCGTTGTTACGAGCGGCAACTGTTCCTGTTTCAGAGGCCACAGAAGGATCCTGATCCAGAGCAGCTGCCACCAGTGCCGCAGCAAAACGAGCTCTATCTGTTCCTTGTTTTGCAACCTCATCGTACGATTCTGTGGAGTCTTCATCGGAAGTCCCCACGTGGGAATTGCGATACTCTTCCGCAACCACTTCTCCCACAACAGCCCCTATAGCTCCACTCAGGGGGTCTCCACTAGCCAATCCTCCTTCAGCAGCCCCCAATAACGCATGAAGCACTTTGTGGGAAACATAATCAATTTCGCCTAATTGACGGGCCTCCCCTATCTCGGAGGCGAAATGCCCTCCGGCTGCTCGAGAAAAACCTGTTCGAAGACTTGTAAGGAAGCTATCTTGTATGTCTTCTTGACCAAGCGTACTTCTAAATGCTGTTTGGGAAGCCGCAGAAATACCTTCTTCCCTTAAACGATCTCCAAAAGTCTGAGTATCTGTGCAAGTATTAATATCAAATTCTTGTAGCAAACCTTGCGTCAAGCCTGCTGTGAACATGCTTACACCCAAAGAGCGCAAGGAACGCTCTGACGTTATATCACGTAATGCGTCACCTATATCCCCTCTGTTTGAAATTAAGGCAACTGCCGCCTGTGAAGAAAGAGTGCTTGCTGCAGCAGTTAAAATTGCTCCTACTACACCTGTACCTATGCCTGGCATAAGTATGGAGGCCGCAATAGAAATCACAACTGCAGCTGGTCCACCTAATGACTCATGTTCTTCATGCCAAGATTCATACTCATCATGAATTGCTTTCCAAACTACACCACTTTTGCCGGAAAGCGCTCTCTGCAATTCGCCTTCCAAAGAAAGTCGATCACCTCGTTCCTCAACGTGTACTTCCGGGGCATCGACTTCCAGCGTTCCCGTCCCAGGGTTTAAGACTGACCCATGAGCTCTCGTGGCCTTATATCCACTATTTGTAGATTTATTCCATAATGCGCTAGAAGAAGACGTCTGTATTGATTCAAAATAGTGATCTCGCAGTACTCTAAAGACAATTCTGCCTTCCGGTGCCGCTAAATGAATTCCATCACCCGAATCAATATTTACCCCGGAAAGCAAGAGGTTTCCAGCATGAGAAACAATTGTGCTTTTTCCTTCCACATTTGATTTTAACCCACGAGCTGTCGAGCTCTGACTTACTGAGTGAAGTGTTTTGGAACCGCCAAAAAATCCACCATCTTTATGTAAGTTGGATTCATGAAATGTGCGATCACGAGCTTCCAATGTGAGGACCGTACCTTGAGCTTCAATAGTCAGTTCCTTACCAGTGTATTCTGGAGCTACGAGCTCCATACCACCAAGGGCTTGCTGCGCAATAGTGCCACCTGAACTGTGAGAAGATGTAGCTTCATGGATGTATCGATGTGTTTCAGTTCCTGAATATTTCCCATAGTGGTGAGTGATACGCTGACTCATCTCAACCACAGGAAGATCGTATATTTTGGCCAGAGTAAAGATATGTGTTCTTAGTGCTGACTGAGTTTCAGCCGCCCTAAAAACAATATCGTCTGCTGCAAAAATCTTCAAAATTCCAGCAGCTTCTACTCTGGCTGGATATAAAATACGCTCATCGAAATCCTCTGAATTGTAGCGTATACGTTCAACTTGAGAGGCAATAGTCACACCTCCGAATAAAGAGGCAAGAAGAGCATCTTGAGTCTTAATTTTTCCATGAATAGTTAAATTGCCAGCCGGAACTATAACGGCTATATCAGCGTTAACGTCCCCGTGAATAGTTACTGATCCGGATGAACCTTTATCAAACGTATTGTGTTCTTCAAGAATATTTCCTTGCCCTTGCGGAACAAAAGCACTTGGGTTCTGCCTAATCTCGACCAAAGCTCGCTTTTGATACTCTGGATCTTCAGAAGCCTTTTTTAAAGACTCAAGCAATGAGCCAGTGTTGAACGTCGACAAAGCTGTTGGGGGAATCTCTTCATCGCCTTCCCCCCCAACTGCCCAAGAAAAACATGGCATTAATGTCGTAGTAAGATAGGAAACCGCAACAAAGACACGTAAAAATTTTAACAAATAATCTGAAATACTCATCGCTACTCTCCCAATTCCTGCTCAAGTCTTAGACGCACTACATCTTGTGCTCGCTCTTCAAGTGCAAGAATCGTACTTGGATTTCTATGGGCAAACTCCAGAAGAGCCTGCTGTAGAGGTGGATTATTGGCACTATGATAGATCATTTCCTCAACTCCATAGTGCGCTGGAAATATCCCTAAAAAGTGGGTTCTTACGTTTCCGCCCCGTGCACTTCGAGCTTCTTCCAACATAGCTGGTGGAAAGACCACATAGGGGGATAGTTCTTCTAAATTTTCCTCGTTGAGAAGACTTTGATAGAAGATCATTGGTTTTGTGGAAACGGGAAACTGTGCATTTTGCAAAACCAGCGCTTGTTCCAAATTCGCGTGCTCCATCCCTATATGCTCAAGATACTCCCTCATATTGAAGTGTAGCTCTTTGA
>Ga0066609_10002214_pt1 | contig 10470 bp, 11 predicted proteins | sample SaaInlV_DNA_150m_FD_60378 | JGI IMG/M metagenome (GOLD analysis project Ga0066609, IMG submission 60378) | Marine microbial communities from expanding oxygen minimum zones in the Saanich Inlet - SI075_LV_DNA_150m | ecosystem: Environmental > Aquatic > Marine > Unclassified | place: British...
GCCATTTACAAAAAAGTACTGCATATCTGCCTGACCTCTAGAAAAATATGGTTTGCTCACCCAGCCAGAAATTTTTAATCCGTTAGTTTCTTCATTAATTAGATGAAGGTTTTGTGCCAACTCATCACCTAATAACATTGCAATTCTATCGAGGTGATTCCCCTCTGTTAGCGCTTCTAATAAACGAACCTGCTTACCATTATTAGTTACTTTAAAACTTACACCAAAGTTAGATAGCGCTATCTTCTTTATAACATCATCGAGATAGTTATACTCAGTTCTATCAGCTCTTAAAAACCTGCGCCTTGCGGGAACATTAAAGAATAAATCCTTCACTGTAATTATAGTCCCCACAGAACAAGAGCTTGGAATTATTTCAACACTATTGCTAGAGTCAAATAACTCTATCTTTGCTCCTATCTCTGCATCCTCATGCCTAGATTCTATTGAAAATCTTGATACTGCAGCTATGCTAGATAGCGCCTCACCACGAAAACCAAAAGACACAATATTTTCTAGGTCATTAATAGACCTTATCTTACTAGTAGCGTGCCGCTCTATTGCTAATGGCAATTCATCTTTATCAATACCCGAGCCATTATCTTTAATCTTAATTTGACCAACACCACCATTTTCTATAACTATTTCAATAGCATCAGCCCCTGCATCTATTGAATTCTCTAAGCATTCTTTTAAAATTGAAGCAGGCCTCTGTACTACCTCTCCAGCAGCAACATGCCTAATTAAACTTTCGTCTAGCTTTGTTATTTTTGTCATATTTATGTTCCTGGTAATATTATTTTCTGACCAATTGCTAGCCTTTTAGATTTTAATTTATTCAAGTTAACAATATCAGTCACAGTTGTATTATTCCTGCTTGCTATTTTTATTAGATTATCACCTGAGATTACTTTTATAGTTTTATTATTCATAGCCGCATAGAAATAGCTTCCTTTAATCTTTCTCTCTGTAAAATATTCTATAATTGACTGCATAAATGATCTAGACAACTGGTCTTGATAATGCGAATTAGTTAATTTAATCGCTTCTTTTTTATTTGATAAAAAACCACTTTCAATTAAAACAGAAGTAATTGTTGGTGATTTTAGAACAACAAAAGCAGCTTGCTCTACATGTGAGCTATGTTTTTTTGCTATTGGGGTAACTCTTTTCAAAATCTTCTTTCCTAGATTTATACTTTTATGAACTGTAGCTACCTGCTGTAGATCTATCAAAACACTCTCTAATATATATCCATGATGAGAATGATTGTCATCCTCGTGGTACAATGTGTTCTCCTTGTCTGCCAATATTCGTGCGGCCTCACTAGTTGCACCACTTTCGGATAACGCATATACCGATACTCCCCTAGCATGTGAATTAGGGTGACTATCTGCATGAATAGATATAAATAAATCTGCATTTTTTTTCTTAGCAAATTCAGTGCGTTGCCTAAGTCCTAAATACACATCTTTTGTTCGAGTCATATAAGCTTTTAAACCACTAGTTGCATTAATTTTAGCAACTAGCTTTTTTGCTATTTGCAAACAAATATTTTTTTCTTTAGCTCCATTAACAGCAGTAGCACCCGGGTCTGTTCCGCCATGGCCTGGGTCAACAACAATAACAATGTCTCTTAACTGTTGCTTTTCTTTTTTTGCAGGAACGATATTACTATTGGTTTTTAGTTGATCAATTTTAGCTGCCAACATCTTATCCTTGGCGGCAACATTATGCTTTACATTGGTTTTTAGATCAGAAACGGCTTTATCTTTAGGTAATTCATTAACATGCGGGCCTTTCAGACTAGCTTTGGATTTTATACTTAATGTTGCAATATATAATTTATCTTTCTTAATAATACTAGTATTTACAGTTGCTGGTTTTAATAAATCATAGACAATTCTTATCTTATTTTTAGCATTAGGATTAACTCTAATATTTTTGATACATTTATTATCAACAAACTTATAGTAATTAGAATTAACACCTAAATTATGAGCAAAGTCCACAACCATTCTACTTGGATTATCCAATATAAATGCGTTTATATTGGGTTTTTTTTCAAATGAAATAGTAATATTTTTGTCACAGTCAGTATCTGCCATGACCTTTGCTATAATAATCAATGATAAAAATAACTTTAGATGTTTAATATAATTGATCATACTCTACAATAACCGTAAATTATAAGTTGTTTTTTAACAAAATTTTATTAACATTTTCTAAATCTTCCGCAGTATCAACGCCATGTGGTATTGTTTCACTAGTTATGCTTACATGAATTTTACCGCCATTCCAAAGTATTCTTAACTGTTCCAGCATTTCATACTTTTCTAAATCGCATTCAATTGTTTTCAAATATTCCTGCAAAAATCCAACTCTATATGCATATATCCCAACATGTCTATAGTGAGGAGCGCTCATTAATTTAGGATCACTAGAGAAGTTTTCACGCTCCCATGGTATTGGTGCCCTACTAAAATAAATAGAATAACCTCTTTTATTTATTACTACTTTTACTATATTTGGATTAAAAACATCATCAATATCTTTAAGCTCTGTTGCTATGGTCGACACCTTGGCACTATCATGCACATCTAGTGCATTTGCAACTTGATGTATAGTTGATGGGGGCATTAACGGCTCATCACCTTGCAAATTGACAATGATATCATCGCTTTCATAACCTAATGCTTCGGCAGCCTCTGCAATTCTTTCAGTGCCTGACATATGGTCAGATGATGTCATGCATACTTGCGCGCCAAAATCACGAGCTACATCAGCAATCTTATTATTATCTGTAGCGATTACAACATCAACTGCACCACTTTCTACAGCTCTATTATAAACATGCCAAATCATGGGTTTACCAGCTATGTCTAGCAATGGTTTCCCAGGTAATCTTGTTGATGCATAACGAACAGGAATTATAACTTTAAAACGCATATTTTTTCCTTAACTTTCACTCAAAATTTTCTTTGCAAGTCAAATTTGGCACATTATCCTCAATTGGGAATTGCAAACTATCGAGCTTACATTCTAACTTATTTATATCTTCTGAGTAAAATAATTTCTCTTTACAATGTGGGCAAGCTAGGACTTGAAGTAAATTCTTATCCATAATTAAATTACCGGAGTTTGTACATTAGGTTTTTCTTTTCTGACGGGATTAATAATATATTGACCATCGCGAGGTTTCTGCTCTTTTGAACCATCATTTTTTAATAAATTTTCAGATGTCATTGCTGGTTTTAACTGGTCAAAAATAAAGGGGGGATAGTATTCGGATATTATATATCCTAAAGCTAAACTTAACAGCGCATATTCCAATGGAATATTTATAACATTTAGCACAATTAATGATGCAAATAAAACAGTTGACACATATAGAGTATATTTTATAAATCTAATTTCTACACTCATATTCTCATCTTTAACTGTACTACAAATACCAAAGTATGCAGAAGTATCACGAATAACACTGACAAATAGAGCAAGATACTTAGCATTAATATTGTAAGGATTAACAGCTAACTCGCCAACCATAAGTGCTAAAAATATGGATCTTACTCCCGCTATAAATACTAATAACATAGCTTCAAAAATATTTTTAGCAGTCAACTCTTCATTTATCTGATTATCGGCATAGTGATTAACACCAAGAACAAACTGTTTGGCCATTCCATATAATTGAGAATAACTACACATTAAAAAAAGTAAGAATAAAAACATTTGATTAGCAACAAATGGAATAATATCACCTAAAACTTCAATTAAATAATGTTGGTAACTGTTTATTAATTGAGTGAACTCTATTTGAGCAAAAATATAGCTAATGAATATTAGAAACAAAATAATAAATATTTTTTGTCCAGGCTTTTCAAGCTCTAGAAGTGATGCTGAACTTACATCAAACATTGAAATAACTCTATCATATTGATCTTTTATATAACTAATCGCGTCTGGAATTATAGAACAAAACACCAAACTCATGGCTAAGTAATTAGCCGTAAATGAGTTCATACCCATTTCAGTCACAAACAACTTTAAAATTTGAATAAATAATGCGCCATAATAAATATTATACAGGGCAAATGCAGATAAAACAGATGCAATCAACGCCAATACTTTTAGGGTGTTTGCAGGAGCACTAATATAGTTATAGATTTTATCCCAGCAAATAAATTCTGAAAAAAAGCTAAATATTTCATCTTTTTCTAAGTAAAACTTTTTATAACCAAAGTACTTAACAATAGTTGTAACTGGAATGCTGATCGAAGATACCGCTATAAATATTATGTATCCAAAGTGATGCCAAATAAAAGAACCAATAAACAAATTTTCTACAATACCAAACAACAAGCCAAGCAACATTAACATGCATATTTCGTACCACTCAAAAGCTGTTTTTTCATTACTAGCCATATAAAACCATATCAATATTCTTCGGGACGGCCGGATTTGAACCGACGACCTCTTGCGCCCCATGCAAGCACGCTACCAGTCTGCGCCACGCCCCGTTATGTATATATTAATCCTCTAATAACGTGCGGTCAATATTTTCTAGGTCATTTATTACATTAAGTATATTAGCTTTAGTCTTATCAAATTTAACAGTTGAGTCTGAAGAATTTTTATTAGAAAAATATTTTTTAGCTCCTTCTACAGTGTAGCGATTAAAATGAACTAAATTATAGATATTTCTTATAGTTACAACGTCATTATGCCTGTAATAGCGTCGCTCTTTTCGACGAATAGGAGCCAAGTTTTTAAACTGGCTTTCCCAATACCTAAGAACATGGGGTTTTACGTTATTACAAAGCGTAGAAACTTCGCCAATAGAATAATAACGCTCTTCTTTTACGTCAATACCTGACAACCACTCGTCAGTTATTTGCTGTTTCTGTACTTTGTTCTTGATTGTGATTTCTTCCGTCATAGCTCTCTATCCTTGCTTTCAGTTTATTTCCCGCTCGGAAAGTAACAACTCGACGTTTAGAAATTGGAGTTGCCTCACCGGTCCTTGGGTTCCTTCCAGGGCGTTCTGCTTTGTCAATTAAGTCAAAGTTTCCAAACCCAGAAATTTTTACAATTTCGCCATTACCTAATGTATCAATTATTGTTGCAAACGTAATCTCGACAAGCTTTTCAGAATCAACTTTGCTAAATCCAGTTGTAGTACAAATTGACTCTGCTATTTTTTGTTTAGTTAATGTTTCTGACATCATCCCCTCACATATATTAAGTTTTAGATTGCGTATGTTATCCTTAACATAATTATCGTTGCATCATGAATCGTAGTAGTATGATGTTTAAAAATAAGTTTAATTGCAAGACTTTTTTTGTTTTTTTTGCTTTTTAAACTCATCTTATATAATAAGTTTAATTAAAGTAATAAATTGCTATATTTTAGTCTGTTAAAAAAAAGAATCTAATTAATCAGGAGCGCACGCTAACATTTATTTTTTGTAATGCAGCTATGATTTTGTCCATATATATATTTACAACTTCATCTTTTAGTGTTTTATCTATATCTTGAAAAAGAAATGAAATTGTAACACTTTTTTGCCCATCTTCCATATTGTCATCAGTATAAATATCAGTCAGGTCAATCTTGCGTAGAGCAATTAGCTTTAAATCTGCAACTGCTGCTGTAATTCCTGAAAATTCGGTGCTGCTATCAACTAATATAGACAAGTCCCTCTTTACTACAGGAAACTTTGAATACGGTTTAAAGTTAATGATTTTGGCAGCAGCTAGCTCCGTTAAATCTAGTTCAAATATAAACACTGGTGACACTAAATCTTTTTGCTTTAAAAGCTGAGGATGAATCGAGCCAATATAGCCAATATTATTTCCATTGGTCATTATATTTGCTGCAATTCCAGGATGAAAGCCCTGTAGCGAAGTTGGCACAAAGTCCAAATCAATACCTAAAATAGCCAACATAGACTGAAGTAATCCCTTTAAATCATAAAAACTAACATTTCTACTTTTATTCTGCCAATCTTCTGTTCCTAACTTACCCTGAATGCACGCTGATATTTTTGTTGAACTGGCACCACTAGCTCCGAACACCTGCCCTACTTCAAATAGTTTTATATTACTCTTTTGTCTTTTAAAATTATAAGACACTGCATTAAGAAGCCCGCTAACTAAAGTAGAGCGCATATAACTCATGTTTTTAGAAATAGGGTTTAATAATACAAGCTTATCTTTTTTGGTAGCAAAATTTAGAAAATCATCTTCGCTTATAAAGCTATAACTTATAATTTCATGCAGCCCATTTGCAACTAAAAAGTTCTTTAATTTATTAACATTATTCTCGGCATGCCTTACCTTAGACAGAGGCTTTATTGAACAGTTTAGCTCTATTTTTGGAATGTTGTCGTAACCTGAGAATCTAAGCACCTCCTCAACATAATCTATTGGAAGTTTTAAATCTGAGCGCCAACTTGGTGAGCATATTTCAAAGACATCATCATTAAAAGAAAATTTTGCGCCTACTTTTTCTAAGCAATTTACAACATTATCTTTACTAACATCCATGCCCAATACTTTTTTAATGTAAGCTAGTCCTAATAAAACCTTTGAATCGGTGCTATCCTTCTTATCAATAACTAAGCCGCCAGAATAATCGCCGCCTAGATTTGCAATGATTAGCTCTACAAGTCTATCCCGAAGCAAGACTGTACGCTTAGAATCAACGCCGCGCTCAAATCTATAGGCAGAATCAGAATTAAGCTTGTAGCGCCTGCAACTTTTAGCTATTACCGTCTCGCTAAAGTGAGCACTTTCAACCAGTATATTTTTAGTGCTATCATCAACACAAGAATCAGCCGACCCCATAAGGCCTGCAATAGCAATAATTTTTTCACTGTCAGCAATAACCAACGCATCCTTATCTAAGGATAGTTTTTCACCAGTAATAACGGTAACTTCTTCACCATCATTAGCAAAGCGGACGTCAATATCTCCTGCAACCTTATCTGCATCGAACACGTGAAAAGGCTGGCCTTGCTCATACATTAAATAATTAGCTATATCTACAACATTATTAACAGATCCAACACCAATTTTATCTAAGTACTCAACAATAAAATTATCCACTTTAGCTGATAAGTCTATGTTTTTAACAATTGCACAGCTATAGACCAATACATCTTCTGGAGCAGAGACCTTAACTGCACAGCTAATATCTTTATTTTGATACGACTCAGTTTTTAATTCAGGTTTAAGTCTAGAATCACTAAACGCAACGAGCTCTCTAGCAACACCATGCAAGCTTAAGCAGTCACCTCTATTAGGAGTTACATCAAAATCAAACAGAGTATCATCTAGATGCAAATGTTTAGCTATATCTTCGCCCAACTTACTATTTTCAGCCAAATGCATTATTCCTGCACTAGAGCTATTAAGACCTATTTCGCTAGCAGAGCAAAGCATACCCTCTGAAACTTCACCACGCAACTTAGATTTTTTTATTTTGAGTCCATTTGGTAATAAGGTGCCTACAGTAGCAACAGCGACATATATTCCAGCTTTTACAGTCTTGCAGCCACAAACGATGTTTAAACGAGACGCACCGCCCACCTCAACTTCACATACAGATAGTTTATCTGCATTAGGGTGCTTTATAGCCTTGTGCACATAACCTACAACCACACCATCACAGCCTGGATCTAATGAATGCAATTCATCTAGTTCTAAACCAGCCTGGGTTAAAACCCTACCTATTTCAGCATTGCTTAATTGCGTATCTACGATTGAGTCAAGCCATTTTCTTGTAACCTTTATACCCATTATTGCCTGTCCTCAAAATATTTTTTAAAACTGCTTTAAAAAATCAATATCATTTTCAAAAAATGAACGTAAATCATCAATGCCATACTTAAGCATAGCCAACCTATCTATACCAACACCAAATGCATATCCAGTATATTTAGCAGAATCAATACCAACATGCTTGAACACATTAGGGTGAACCATGCCACAACCCATAACCTCTAACCAATTATCACTGCCTGGCATTTTAATGTCCACTTCTGCAGAAGGCTCTGTAAATGGGAAATAAGAAGGTCTAAAACGTATCGCAACATCTTTCTCGAAAAATGATTTAAAAAAGTCATCTAGGAGTGCTTTCATCTCTAGAAAATTTGCATTCTCAGAAACAACCAACCCTTCTAGTTGATGAAACATAGGTGAATGAGTAGGATCTGAATCACAACGGTACACCTTACCCAGAGATATCATCCGAAGCGGAGGATGTTCTGCCTGCATTGTATGAATTTGTGCTGGAGATGTATGAGTACGTAATAACCTATCAGCAGAAAAATAGAACGTATCGTGCATGTCTCTAGCAGGATGTAGTGGAGATATATTTAACGCCGTAAAGTTATGGAAGTCGTCTTCTATTTCAGAACCAGTTACAGAGCTAAAGCCGTAGCTTGCGAATATTTGCTTAAGGTCTTCTATAACCATGCTAACCGGGTGATAAGTACCATGGGCAGGATTAACGCCTGGCAAGGTAATATCTAATGTTTGTTTAGCTAGAATGTTTTGCTCATGCTGTTGTTCTAGCATTATTTTTTTTGTATCAAGTGCTGCTTTTATATTATTTTTAATTATATTTAGCTCTTTACCAAATGCATTTTTTGATTCAGAGGAAATGGTTGCAATTTTTTTAAGAATAGTGGTAATTGAGCCTGACTTACCAAGATTTATAACTCTTATTTGCTCTAAATCATCAAGTGAAGTACTTTTCTCGATGGAGAAAATGGCCAAGCTTTCAATTTCTTTTGCATTACTTATGAGCTTTACTACTGTATTATCCATAAAACAACTTATGAAAAGTTAAATAGCTTTTACTTTGTCAACCAGCTGCTCAAAGGTAGCGATATCATGTATTGCGATTTCAGATAGCATTTTTCTGTTAAGATCTATCTCTAGAACTTTTAGACCATGAATTAACTTGCTGTAGCTTATATCAAACTGTTTACAAGCAGCACCAATTCTAATGATCCACAAAGACCTCATTTGTCTTTTCTTAACACGACGATCTCTATATGAATACTGGGCAGCTTTTATTACCGCTTGTTTTGCAACGCGGAAGACCCTACTACGAGCGCCATAATAGCCTTTTGCTTGCTTTAAGACTTTTTTATGTTTTTTCTTGGCTGTTACACCTCTTTTCACTCTTGGCATTTGTAACTCCTACTTATTTAATGTTTAGCATTCTCAAAACCATGTGGTTTTCACAGGCAGATACTACAGTAGTTGCGCAACGCAACCTTCTTTTTCTTGATTTAGCCTTTTTTGTCAGAATATGATTGCGATTAGCCGCCTTTCTTTTTATTCTGCCTTTTTTTGTGACTTTAAAGCGTTTTACGGCTCCTTTAATCGTTTTCATTTTTGCCATTTTCTATTGCCTCACATAGCATGTTCAAACATTACAGTTGTGTATTTTGGGTTTTTAACCGCCTAAAGTCAACAATAATTTCAACTTTTTCGTGGAGATACGATCATGTGTAACTGTTTACCTTCTTGTTGCGGTGTTTGATCAATATCTGCAACCTCATGCAGCGCTTGCTCAACCCTATCTAAAATAACCATACCCAAATCTTTGTGCTGCATTTCGCGTCCACGAAAAGTAACTGTTATTTTAACTCTATTACCTGCGGTTATAAACGCAGTAATCTTTTTTAACTTTATATTAAAGTCACCAACATCGGTATTAGGTCTGAATTTTATTTCTTTTAAAGACACCCTGCCTTTCTTACTAGTGACCTGCTTCTTTTTATGGTAAGAGAGTTTTCCATAGTCCATTATCCTGCATACTGGGGGTGATGAGTTAGGAGAGACTTCCACCAAGTCTAAACCAGCATCCTTTGCTATTTTTAGCGCCTCTGCAAGCGACACAAGACCATGTTGATTTGCATCCTGATCTACCAACCTTACCTCTGAGCATGTTATATACTCATTAATTCTCATTTTTTTATTTTTACTCACGTTACCCCTTTGATCTTATTAATAAACTTACTTAACATCAGATATCATATCTAAAAATTCTGCTACTGACATAGCCCCTATATTTTTTCCAGAGTTATCGCGGACAGCAACCTGTTCTGCCTCAACTTCACGATCACCACAAACAAGAACATAAGGTATTCTAGACATGCTATGCTCTCGAATTTTATATCCTATTTTCTCATTTCGCAAGTCTGATTTAACTCTTAATCCATTTTTAGCTAAATTCTCCACCACCGAAGCCACGTATTCTAGCTGGTTTTCAGTTATGCTTGCAACCACTATCTGCATTGGCGCCAACCAAAATGGCAAAGCCCCTGCATATTCTTCTAATAAAAGCCCTAAAAATCTCTCGACTGAACCCAATACTGCGCGATGCAACATTACCGGGGTTTTTTTAGTGTTATCTGAATCTATATATTTGGCGCCCAGCCTTTCCGG
>Ga0066609_10002245_pt1 | contig 10366 bp, 5 predicted proteins | sample SaaInlV_DNA_150m_FD_60378 | JGI IMG/M metagenome (GOLD analysis project Ga0066609, IMG submission 60378) | Marine microbial communities from expanding oxygen minimum zones in the Saanich Inlet - SI075_LV_DNA_150m | ecosystem: Environmental > Aquatic > Marine > Unclassified | place: British...
TCTTTCTACTGGAGTTTCTGGATTAAATATTTTTCTAACTATAATTCATAATCATTTAAATGTTAGAAGAGCTTGATTAAATGTTTCTAATGTTCAGTATTTTATAGAATCTGTTACTGAATATGTATATTCAAAATCTTTATTTAATTTTATATTTTCTGATATGTATGCACCAATTTTTCAAAGCTCTGAAGGAATAATTTTTATCTCTATATTCTCTGGAGGAGCACAAGCTTTACATACAGATCATTCTGGGCATATCGGACAATAAGGAACTCTTAAAATAGATAAATCTACATTAGTATTTTTATTTTCTGAAATTATTTCTATCATACTTTCTGCTGTATCAATTTTAATAGAATTAATACTTAATAAAATATCTCATTCTATCAATCATGCTTTTTCTGCAATACTTCATTCAACTGGCGATAAAATCAGTCATTCATCCTTGAAAAGTATTCATGATTCTATAGCTTGTTCATAAGTTGGGATAAGTTTTAAATCTAAATTAGTTTCTATTTTTGTATTGATTCAAATTGGTTTTATTCAAGTGAAAAAAAGTATAGAAAAAATAATTGCAGCCAATAAAAAATTCATAAAAACTCAAGCTAAAATAATTATAGCTTGTTGCCAACTAGGTTTATTCATTAGATTATAACTTGCTCAATTTTCCTTTAATTTTTTTAGTATTTCTTCTTTATCTTTTTCAGTAATTTTTTTATTTTTTCAGTCAAAAATATCTTTTTTAGAAATTATATCTTTTTCTAGATCTTTATTATTATATAATTCTCATTTTTCATCATAAACCAAAAAAGTATTTGGCATTTCTCATGTTAATTTCACAAATCAACCAATTGGCAACCAATTTAGACTAAAAAGTGTTCATTTCTTATCAATAAATAACTTTTTTGCTCTAGGAGGAATTCATAGTCAAAATTCTTCTACTCTTACTCAAAAAAGCCTAGCAGTAGAAAAATGGCCCCATTCGTGGATTAGTACGATTATAGAGAAGAGAACTATTGATATAATTATTCAGATAAAAATCATATTTTGTGATTATTTTATAATATATTAAAACTAACAATTATACTGATAATATCAATCAAGTTTGTTTTGTCTAATTTTAGTACAATTATTTTTGCATTTTTAGCTATTAAGTGCTATAATAATTAAAATATTTATTAAAAATAACTAATGGTAAATAATTCTATAGAAAATTGAACTGAGGATATTGAAACTAAAAATAAATCCAAGAAAAGTGAGGCTGACTTAAAACAAGAATTTATTAAGGAATTTATATTTGAGTGAACTAAGGACAAAGATAAAAAAACTGAATTTATAAACTCAGTTTTTAGTGATAAAAATATTATTAATTTAGACTTAGAAAAGCAATTAAAGTCTTTGAGACAAAAGGATAAATTTAAAAACATTGATTTAAGAGAAATTAAAAAAATAGATTTAGAAGACGCTTTGTTAAATGAAAAAATAAATTTAGTAAATAAAAGGAATAATTTTAAAAATCATGTAATAAAAAATTACGATATTACAAACAATGATTATAATAATAGTATTCTAAATTCAGTAAAAGAATTATCAGAAAAAGAATTGGATGAATATTTGAATTCAGAATGAAAGAGAATTATTTTTTTAGAAAAAGAATTAAAAAGAGAAATAAAAACACAAAACTTCAATTCTTTTTTAGTAGATTTTGAAATAAAGGAAGAGTATAAAAAATTGAATGATGAGCAAAAAGTCCTTTTATCCGATTTTTATGATGAAGAATGTGAATTGAGGTCAGAAGTTAGTGAAACACAAATTCTATCTTTATTAAAATCTTGATTATTTTGACCAAAAAAAATAAAAGAAATATTGACTAAATTTTCATTAATTATTGACTTAAATAGAGCTAAAGAATTATGATTTATAGATAATTCTTTAATCAAAGGTATTAAAGAAAAATTAATAAAGGATACTTTTCATGATAAGTTAGATTATGATAGAAAAGAATACTTACTTGATAGCATCAAAGATAGTTCAATTGAATTTAATCTTTCAGACTACATTGTTAAAGAATCTATTTCAAAAAAACTAGATGATATTATTAATGATCATATAGATTTTCTTCCCTTAGACTCACTTGTTACTTCATATAATGATACTATGAAGGAAGTTTCAAAGCAACAAAATAAATTGAATGACTTTGAATGAGAATTAAGGAAATATGGTGAGTTAAATTTTAAAAATAATAATATACTTACTATTAAAAAATTTGATAGTGAATGATTTGTTATTGGTACTTCTTTTTATAAGATACTAGATCTATGAATTGAGGATTGAAAAATTAAATTGTTAAATAAAACACTTAATTGAAAATATACAGAAAATAAAAATGACGATATAGTAACTTGTTCTCATAAAGATATAATTTTTTATTTAGAAAATAAAAAATCTCCTAAACAAAAAATAGTTAATGAATCTGATTTAGCTAATATTGATACAAGTAAATCATTTGAATTAAAATGTTTTTCAAAAGAATCTTTTAAATCAGAACTTTATAACGATGAGAATAATGAATTTACTGAACACGAGGACGACTTAAATTTAGTGTCAAGCTATGATATTGAAAAAAATTATATAAAGAAAAAATTAATTGAAGAAGATAAAATACCTGAATATATATCTGATGAAGATTTACAAAATGAGGAATTAGAATATAAAGATTTATACGATGATTACAAAAAATCACTAAGTCTTGAGGATGTAGAATACCAATCTGCACTTTCAATTAATAAAGATATATTAAAGCAAAAAATTGATAGTTTAGATATTGATTGAGTAAATTATGGTTTTAGTAAATGAACAACATTTGAAACAAAGAATTGAGATTTTTTTACAATAATTGAGATAGATACCTGAGACATGTGAGAAGTTACAATTATACCAGTACAATGAGGCCCCTCAGAAAGCTTTAATTTTGATACTTTTTTTAGTTGATGGAAAATAAATGAAGCAAAAAGAACATCTAAGTTAACTAAAGCCGAAAGCTTGTTTGCTGATATAGTTTGATATAGTGATATAGGAACTGAATGGTGAAAATTCGAGTATAAAGATGCTTGAATTTATAATAAAAATTGAGATCAAGATAATAATATAGAGTATGATTATTTAGTATCTAAGACTGAATCTGGTTTTGAAGAATTACTTAAAATTCATTCTATAGATTGAGATAGTGTTTTGATTAGTTTTTGAGAGATAGAAGAAGATAAAAAAGAAAAAAAATCAACTTTTAAAGTTGGTAAAAAGGAGCATAGAGTAAATATATGATTTTTAGACTCTTGGATTAAAAAATATTCATTAATACCTAGGTCATTAGATGAGGAAAAAGATATAAAAGAAGACGATATTGAATCTGTTGATATTAAGTGACATTTTTGGAGTAGATTTTTTGATAGATTATCTGTTATGGATTTATTTAGATGATGAAAACTATATGTAGAATCAATAGAAAATTATATAAAGGAGGGGCAGGAAGAAAATTCTGCAAAATTAGCAAATGCGTTATGGTTGCCTGAAGAACTAAAAGCTGATTTAATTGCTAGAGAAGAATCAGCAAAGAAAAAAAGAATGGATGGTTATGTGGAAAAACTTAAATGAATTGATTCATGACCAGCAACAATAATGATAAGAAAATGGTTATTAAATAAAAATTCATCAGATCCTAAAAAAGAAGCAGGACTTATATTTATGATGGAGAAATATTGAGTTCTTTATGCTAAATGATGATTATATCCATATAAATGAAAATTTCTTTGGTACCAAGCTTTATGATGAAAAGTAGGAGATGAGTTGTATAATGATATAAAAAAACAGGAGGAGGATAAGGATCAAGTATTTACAGAAGAACAACTTATTTATATTTTACTTGTAAAACAATGTAAACCTGAATGATATAAATGAATAAGAAGAAGATCAAGATTACATAAAGAATTTAAAGCTTTTAGAGCAAAATGAAAGGAAGAAGAATTCGATACTTGAAAACAAGATGGTTGAGATATATCTAAGTGTGACAATATTGTTAATTTTGCTTTAGACGAAATTATGGGATGAACCTATCCAAATGGAGCATGATGATTAGAAGTTGTTGTTGAAAGATGAGGACCTGTAGATGTTATGAATAAGGTGCCATTTGTATTACTTTTTTCTTGAGCTGCATATAGTATGGAGGAAAAAACAAGAGATTTAATTAGAAAAATGCCAGAGAAATGAATGATTTTACCTATAGTGAGTTTAATTAGATATAAATCAGGTATAGATATTGCAACTAACGTAATCTTAGAATTATCAAAAAGAATTGCTGATGTAAAAGGATGAAAATATTCATCAATGTGAGTAGACGCTGAAGAGATATTTAATAATATGCATAGTACAAAGAAAACAGAAAAGGAAAAAATTGAAGATACAATTGAGTTTTATGATAATTATTGAAAAGTTCTTATGGAATCTCTTTATGGATTGAATAAACCAGAAGAATATAAAGATGATAAGGATGCATATATAAATAATATTATTTATATAGAAAAGGATGATCGCGAAGATGAAGAATGAGGAAAAATTGAATGAAATATAATTTTTAAAAAGTATTATGATACGCTACAAGCAAATGCTGATCAATATGAATACAAGGAGGAATTCATGAATGATGCTCATAAGGGTGCTTGAATGACTTGATTTGATAGTTATAAAACATTAACATATGCGCTTAAGGTAAACTCTTGAGGTTCGTATATAAATTCTGGCTCAGCTCCAACATTAATTAATGAAATGGATACTGAAATGAATAATATAATTAACGATGCATTTTTATCACAAGATAAGAATGAAAAAGACAGAAAAAAATTAATTATGAAATCTCTCAGATGATTAATTTGAGCTATAGTTGCAGTCTCTAGTGCTTCATTACAAAGATCTAAACAATTACTACCATTTTTTAATAAATACTGAATTAATTTAGATAAATTAGAATGACTAGATAAAGCAGAAATTTTAAAATTAAATAAAGGAACAAAAGAGTATCAATTTATTAGTAAATTAGCAGATGATATAATTAATACACAAACTTGAAATAATGTTTCATCAATAGGTGTATCAAACCATATTGATAATATTATATGAGAATATAAAGAAGCAGCTTAAAGAAAAAAACTAGATTTTTAATCTAGTTTTTTTTATTGTTTCCAATTACTCAATACTTGATCGAGCTCTACTTTATGTACACTATTTGTAGATTTATCCTTCCATTGCACTAATGATGTAACTGTCATTTTTGGATCAGTTGTATTTCAAGCTGAATAAGCTATTTTTATTTCCCTTGTAAATGCTGGTTTTAATTCTTCTACTGTTCATGTTTGAGTATATATTCAATTATCTAACCATACTCTATGAAAAGTTAAATAAAGTGGATTAGTATAGTCAGAAGTTGTAATTGTTCCAGCATCTAATAACCATTTATTATTAGGATCTCTGTAAATTTTATAATATCATCATTCTTTTATTTTATTTAATGGAGCTGAATCTCAAATACATGCAGGTTCATAATTCAATGTATTCCAGCAATTTTCATAATCACTAGAAAATAATAACCAATTTGTATCCCTAATATTAGTGAATGCTTCTATTCATTGTTTAGCTATTTGTATGGCTTGAATTTTATTTGTGGTTGCATCAGATAATTTTATAGATTCGTCATAAATCTTGTACATTCAAGTTACTCAAGTTACGACAATTAATAAAACCACCATTGCTTCTGCTATAGATGTTGCTTTTTTTGATTTTTTCATATACTTTCTTGTAGCCCCTTTTTCTTATAAAAAGTCAAAGGATTCAGGATAGGTTAATTATTATTTTCCTAAGTAAATATAATTATAATAATAAATTAAATAATGCAAAAAATTTCAATACACGATGAAAAAAAAGTAAAAAAATTATTAGAAGAAAATTGAGAAAAACCTTTTAGATATTCTCAAATAGAGAATGCTATTTATAAAAACTTTATAGATGATTTTGATAAAATGGAAACATTGTCAAAAAAAGCAAGAGAGCTATTAAAAGAGAATTGTTTTTTTAGTTCACTTGTTGTAGATACAGAAAAAACTAGCTCAAACTGACAAACTACAAAAATTCTTTTCAAAACTGAAACTTGAGAATTTATAGAAGCTGTAATTATGAGGCATTTAACAGGTAGAGTAACTCTTTGTGTCTCTTGTCAGGCTGGTTGTCCTATGGCTTGTTCTTTTTGTGCTACTTGAAAATTAGGATTATTAAAAAATCTTACTAATTATGAAATAATAGAACAAATTTATTATGCTGCAAAACTACTTAATAAAGAATGAAATAAACTTAGAAATATAGTTTATATGGGTATGTGAGAACCAATGTTAAATTATGATGTGGTTAAAGAAACTATAAATTTTGCAAATGCTCAGAAAAAAATGGATTTAGCAAATAGAAGAATTACTGTTTCTACATGTTGAATAGTACCAGGTATTAATAAATTTACTGAAGACTTTCCTCAAACAGGTCTTGCTATATCACTTCATGCACCAAATGATGAAATTAGAGCTAAAATTATGCCAGTTGATCACACTTATCCATTAAAAACTTTAATGGAATCATTAGATAATTATGTGGAAAAAACAAATAAAAGAATATTTTATGAATACATAATGATAAATGGTGTTAATGATGATATTAAATTAGCTCATGAATTATGAAAATTATTAGAATGAAAATTAGCTCATGTTAATTTTATTCCATATAATGCATGAGAGGGAACTAGCTCAGATGGATTCACTACTACCCCTAGATTTATTATAGAAAAATTTCAAAAAATATTACAACATTATGGTGTAGTTTCTACTATTAGAGCTACAATGTGAGATGATATAGATGCTGCTTGTTGACAATTAGCTAATACAAAAAAATAAAGCTATCCGAGGGATAGCTTGTTTTGCCAACAATATATAGATTTATTTACCTAGAAAACTAGGTTTTGTACTTGATAGTACATGGTTTATAGACTCACATGGCCTTTTGAATTTTATCCCATCATCATTTGTTATGGTAATATCATGGGCTGGTGTTCTGTCTCCTTCTTGAGTGTATTCTTTTCCACAAAATCTACAGTACCTAACATTAGTATCGGTCATTATAATTTCCTCTATTCAATAAAAAAATGACTTTTATAATATATTCCTTATAATATATAAGTCAATAATTATATATTAAATCTTTACTTTTTAGTAAAAAGTATATAATTATTTAAATTTAAATTTAAAAATATTTAGCTATGAGACATTTAATTTTCAGATTATTTCTAATTATACTTTTTGGGGTAGGACTTTTGACTTATGTATTTCCATGGGCTAGTTATAATATGGATGTACCATTTTCTGGTTCAGAGTATAAATTAGGTCTTGATTTACAATGATGAATCGAGCTTGATTATAAAGTTGACTTAGTTGAAGCTAAATTAGATCCTGATTATAATACAGAAAAGGAAAAAGAAATAGTTGAATGATTAAAGTCAATTATTGATAAAAGAATTGAAACATTAAATATAAATGATTCAGTTATTGCTTCTGCTAGTTATGGATGAGAACAGCATATAATTGTTCAAATACCATTGAAATGAAATAGCTCACTTGAAAATAGTGAAAATATAGAAAAAGCTAAAAAAGCTATTTGAAAAGTAGTAAAAATAGAATTCAAGGAACAAAGAACTGAAATTACTGAAGAGGATTTGGTCGCTAGAAAAGTTTTGGCTAATAAAGCTTTGGAGGAATTAAATTCTAGTAGTTTTGCTTTTTCAGTTACAGCTGATAAATATAAATTATCATATGAAAACGTTTCTATCTGAGAAATAGAAGATTTATCTTCTTTGTATGAATGAGAGGAATTTATACCAAGTACAATTATAGATACTAAATCTAATTTTTGAGAAGAATGATATTTAATTGTATCAGAAATCAAAGACAATAAATACTCTTATATATTTATTTCAAAAGCTCCATCAAATTGGATGCCTGCTATGGATTCTGAATGAAGAATATTAAATGATAAATATTTTGTAAAATCATCAGTTCAATTTAATGAAGCATACACTCCTATGGTAGAGCTTACATTTAATTCAGAATGAGCAAAGATATTCTGAGAATTATCTACTAGATTAGTTGGTCAACAAATGGCTATATTTGTAGGTTGAGAATTATTGACTGCTCCAAATATTAATGAACCTATTCTTTGAGGTAAGGCTGTAATTACATGAAGTTATACTCCTGAAGAAGCTAGATTATTAGCTCAAGACATTAATACATGAGTTGTTCCAGCTCCAATATATCTTACATCAGAAAAAACTATTGATTCAAAATTATGAGCATCTTCTTTAGAAAAACTTATATTTGCTTGAATATCATGATTTTTATTAATACTTGTATTTTTAATATTAGTTTATAGATTAGCTTGATTTATGTCAGCAGTCGCATTACTTATGTATATAGCTTTGATATTAACTATTATTAAGTCATTATGAATAGTATTAACACTTGCATCAATCGCATGATTAATTCTTTCTGTAGGTATGGCAATTGATGCTAATATTCTTATTTTTGAAAGAATAAAAGATGAATTAAAATCATGAAAAAATATACAAGAAGCGACAACTATATGATTTAAAAAATCTTGGTCAGCTATATGGGATTCAAATGTTACATGATTTATAGTTGCGTTGATTTTATTTATATTTGGTGTTAATCTAATTAAAGGATTCTGATTAATGCTTGCTATATGAATAATTGTTTCTTTATTTTCAGTAATGTGGATTTCTAGAATTTTACTTATACTTTTATCTGATACAATGGACTCAAAAGAAAAGTTTATTTGAATTAAAAAATAGTTTAAATATATGTCAATTTAAAATACTCTTTTTAGGAGTATTTTTTTTGTGTTAATTGTTTATTTATGTAAACTAAAAAGAATTATTAATTAAATTAAATTTATGAAGAATAAATATATTTACATATTAACCACAGTGATATTATTGCTTGCAACAGTATTATATTTTATTCTCTGAAATACAGGTAATATTTTAAATACAGATATAATTAATTGAATAAATTCCTCATCTTGATTACTAAATAATGAAAATATTATAAGTGAGTCTGATAAACAAATTGATATATCATTTAATGAAATAGATCCAAATAATTATGAATCAGTAAATGAATTTTTAACTTATTTTGTTAACTGATCTTGAGTTGTATTAAATGTTGATTTATTAGAGGAAAATTTTTATATAAATGTTTATACAGATAATTGATATATAGTCACTAGATTTAATAAGGAATTTATATTCAATATAGACAAGATAGTAGACAAAAATGTAAAAAATCAAGCAATTATGGACATATATAATTCATATAAAATTGATAAATACATACTTTGAGAAGCCAATGACTTTAGATCATGAGTTAGATTATTAGAGGAAGATGAACTTTCATCTAATATGCAATTACATAATAATCTTTTATTACCATTTAAGTGAGAATCTTTTCTAGAAACAAAAAATAGACTTGAATCAAAAGAGAATAAAACAAACGATGATAAGCAGCAATTATCATATTTATATGATTTCAGTTGAGAGTACAAAAAATCACTTAACTTAAAAAGTGAAATAGGTATTGAAGCAATTAAATATAAAATTGAATGAAGGGTATTTAATTTATGAAATGCTTTAGAATGAGCTAAGGTGGAAATTTTGAACTATGATAATGCTTTTGCATTTACAAATGAAAAATGAGAATATAGCTTAGAGTTTGATGCTTACCCATTAACTAGATTGAGATTAAGATGATCTTTTGATAATCTTTCTGATTGATATAATGGTGTTTATATTATTTTTGATTCTGATGAGCAATCATCTAGTGATATCAATTTCTCTTTACATAAGTCAGATACTAGCAAATTAGTCAATATTGAGGAGATGAATAAAGCTGATAAGTTAATAGTAAAATCTAGCTTGTGAAATGAATTTGAATTTAAAAAATGAGTGTTATTAGACAATGATGGTAGAGTATACAATGATGATTTTTATGCAGAAATATTTGAATTCAATAGAGTTACACCATGAATGGATAATTTTTTATCTTTAGATAGTTTTGATGAAATATATTGATATGTTTGAGATATGATGATAACTAATTGAATGACATATTTATCACTTAAGGATTTAGAATGAAATGAATTATTTATTTCTAAGAAAAATCCAATAATTACTAGACAGTATTCTGATATAGAATTCATGTTAAATAAT
>Ga0066609_10002259_pt1 | contig 10305 bp, 8 predicted proteins | sample SaaInlV_DNA_150m_FD_60378 | JGI IMG/M metagenome (GOLD analysis project Ga0066609, IMG submission 60378) | Marine microbial communities from expanding oxygen minimum zones in the Saanich Inlet - SI075_LV_DNA_150m | ecosystem: Environmental > Aquatic > Marine > Unclassified | place: British...
TTGGTCAATAGTTTGAGTGGGAGCATTTACTAGATCATCTCCGGAAACAGATGCAACAGCATTCGCAGCATTTCTTCTTTTTACGGTACTAACAAGGCCTGTTACAATTACTTCATCTTGCCTTAAAACATCTGGTTCCATAACAAAGTTGGTTGCACCACCGCTTGTTGTTACTTCTTGGGTCTTATAACCCATGTAAGCAATAACAACCGTTACATTATCATCAACATCCAATTGATAAGAACCTGTTACATCCGTTGTTGTCCCAACAAATGTACCTTTAACAAAAACCTGTGCACCTATTAAGGGATCACCTGTTTCACTATCGGTTACCTTGCCAGACATTGTTTCTGTCTGCGCAGATAAAAGCATTCCTGTAAAGAAGCATAGAATGGCAATTGGTTTAAGCTTTCGCATAAAACCTCCTTGATTGTTTATTTTCAAAATCGAAATTGGTTATAGGTTATAGTGCGCGTAGGACGATCGTATCATAGTAATTATCTGACTCCCCGCCCCCTTTTCCCTAAAAACCTATACCTAAAATTGAATAGACTCCGCGGGAAAGTCAAGAAGTAAAACCTAAGGTTAAGTAGACGATATGCCCCTTCTCATAAATGATTTAGGTGACCAAGGTAAAAAATCAAATGAGACTACTTTAAAGGTAACATTTAAATTCATTAAATATTTTTCCGTTTTTCTTTCGTACCCCATTACAAAAAATGTAATTTTCCCACTGCTTTTGAGCAATAATTAATATTTTTTGATCCGGTAGCTCAGTTGGTAGAGCAGTGGCCTTTTAAGCCATTGGCCGTGAGTTCGAGTCTCACCCGGATCACAAAAAAACCCTATCTTTTTTGATGGGGTTTTTTATTCTAAATTGAATAAATGAACCGAATGGCGTTTTATAATGAATTTCGCCATTCATTAATGTAAAGAGAACTTTTTTGATTACAACTAATAATATTGCTATGCAGTACGGCTCAAAACCCCTTTTTGAAGATATTTCCATTACATTTTCTAAAGGGAATAAATATGGACTTATCGGAGCCAATGGGTCCGGAAAATCTACCTTCATGAAAATTTTAACTGGAGAAGTTGACCAAACTTCCGGCTCGGTAAAAATTGATCCAAATGAACGTGTCGCAAAATTAAATCAAGACCATTACGCCTATGAAAAAATTATTATTTCAGATTGCGTCATTATGGGACATACTGAATTATGGAAAGTAAAAGAAGAACGAGATAGAATTTATTCACTTCCCGAAATGTCTGAAGACGAAGGAATGAGGGTTGCCGATTTAGAGGTGGAATTCGCCGAAATGGACGGATATATGGCAGAATCCCATGCCGGTGATTTACTTCTGGGTGTGGGCATTCCTCTCGAGCAACATGATAAACCTATGAGTACCTTAGCACCAGGAATGAAACTTCGTGTTTTACTTGCTCAAGCTCTATTCGGAGAACCTGGGATTTTACTATTAGATGAGCCAACTAATAATTTGGATATCAATACAATAAGATGGTTGGAGGAAATTTTAAATTCGCGTAATAGTACCATGATTATAATTTCCCACGATCGCCATTTTTTAAATAGTGTGTGTACACACATGGCTGATTTGGATTATGGTGAACTTCGATTATACCACGGAAACTATGATGATTTTATGACTGCAGCAACCCAAGCACGTGAAAGATTGATTCTAGATAATGCTAAGAAGAAAGCGAAAATCGATGAATTACAGTCCTTTGTAAAACGATTTTCAGCCAATGCATCCAAAGCTAAACAAGCAACATCTCGTGCGAATCAGATTAGCAAAATAAAATTAGATGATATTAAAAATTCAAGTCGTGTTTATCCTTTCATTCGATTTCAACAACATTCCAAGGTATTTAATAAAGCGTTGAATGTGATAGATTTGGACAAAGGATATGATACGCTTTCCGTGTTAAAAAAATTCAATATCACAATCGAAGCCGGGGAAAGGCTTGCCATCATTGGACCTAATGGAATTGGAAAGACTACACTATTAGGTTGTTTGGTAGATGACCTTCCACTAGATAGCGGTGTTGTAAAATGGTCCGATAATGCTGTGATTGGATATTTTGCTCAAAATCATAGCCAAGATTTTAATTCAAATTTGTCACTCGTGGACTGGATGTCTCAATGGAGTCAAAAAGGAGATGATATGCAAACGATTCGTGGAACGCTTGGACGATTATTATTTTCACAAGATGATATTAATAAACCGGTTCGTGTTTTATCCGGTGGCGAACAGCGTCGTATGTTATTTGGGAAAATAATTTTACAACGTCCAAATGTGATTATAATGGATGAACCCACAAATCACTTAGATATGGAATCTATCGAATCTCTTAATTTGGCTCTAAGTGGATTTGAAGGAACTATAATTTTCGTGAGCCATGATCGGGAATTTGTTTCATCATTAGCTACGCGTATTATCGAATTAACTGAAACCAAAATCAAGGAGTACAGTCGCGGGTATGATGATTACCTTCACAGTTTAGGTGTTGAATAAAAACGCCAATTTGAATTTCTTGATTTTAAAATAATTCAAATTTAAATCCTTTAAGAAATACAAAATACCGAGCTTTAAAAAAACCGTGAATTAGATACTACCCTTAAGATATCAAATGGAATTCTTGTCAATCATTGGCGATTCCTTATGATGTACTCTTTATGAGAACCAATTTATCATCTTATTTAAACCGGAATCCGGTGTATTATTTATTTTATTCGATAGTCCCACCCACATGAATATGAGAAAAATTAGGAAATCGATTGGAGATGAGTTGGTTGTGGAAGGATAATGATGTTTTTTAGATCAAGTCCAATTTATAAAAAAGAAAAGCCCCGGTTAATTAACCGAGGCTTCTTTGATTTTCCCTATTGGGAGCCTATTTGCGACGTGTTTTACGACGCTGACGGCTAGCCCGCGGATCGTTCCGCAAAGCTTCAATCCTGGCATTCCTTTTAATACGTCGGACAGTTTTCTTTCGAGCTTCTCGTTTCGTATCACTAGGTTTTTCATAAAAGGATCTTGTCCGAACTTCCCGAAGGACGCCGGCCCGTTCCCACATCTTTTTAAATCGACGTAAGGCACGTTCAAATGATTCTTTTTCTTTTACCTGGACCTCAACCACGTTAATCACCTCCAAAGTGTAGTTTGTGGTTATTCAATTAAATTATTTTTGCTTCAAAAAAGCCGGCAATTTTACCGGTTTGACACACCACTTACAAGGATTAAACCATAGATGCAAATTCTTCAATCGTGAGAGATTCCGGTCGACGGGTAAAATCAATCTTTTCTTTTAATGAATCTGGGAAATCCCATCCCTTTAAAGTATTCCTTAACATTTTTCGTCTTTGTGAAAAAGCAGTCGCAACCAATTTATTAAATCTTCCATATTTTTCATCTGAAACTATTGGAATTTCTTTTTTGGTAAATCGAATTATAGCAGAATCTACTTTAGGTTTTGGGATGAATACGTCCGGTGGGATTGTAAAACAATATTCCATATTTAAATAAGCACCAACAACAATAGTAAATCGCCCATAAGCTTTTGTGCCAACCTTTGCGGATAATCTTTCTGCCACTTCTTTTTGCATCATAATAAATGCGTCACCCCAATAGTCTAATTGCTCAATGAGCCAAAAAATAATGGGAGAAGTTATATTGTAAGGAATGTTTCCTATAACTCGAACCGGGTTTTTAATGGGAATATTTTCAATTTCCTGAAGGAGAATATCGCCATGAACTACATGTAATCCTTTTAAAGATTCTCGATTTTGTAAATACTCAATGAGCATGGGATCAATTTCTATGGCTGCCATTTCATCAACATACGGAAAGATTCGTTCTGTTAGAGCACCTTCTCCCGGGCCAATTTCAAGAATGGAATCTGTCTCTTTTGGGTCAATGGTACGAGCAATACGATCTAAAAGATTTCCATCGGCAAGAAAATTTTGCCCCCACTTTTTTCGGAATGGATGGTTTGTTCTTTTAGTCATTGATGTTCGATCTTTTGCAATTATAGGATTTTATTCTGAAATCTGAAAGAGGCTTGATGCATTCTCTGTGGTTTTTTCTGCAATCAATTCCAAAGAGACTCCGTGGATTTCTGCTAATTTCTCGGCTACAAATCTTGTTCGTCCCGGCTCATTTGGTTTTCCTCGGTGAGGTACCGGACTTAAATAGGGTGAATCTGTTTCAACTAAAATTCTATCTAACGGTAACTCTTTTGCCACTTCCGGCAAATGGCTATTCTTAAAGGTAAGATTCCCTGAAAAAGAAATATAATATCCCAAATCTAAAAAAGCATTTGCGGTTTCCAGATTACTGGAAAAACAATGGGCTACACCGCGAACATTTGGAAATTCTTTCAAAATTTTAATCATATCTTGATCCGCATCTCTATTATGAAAGATGATTGGTTTATTTAACTCTTGAGCGATCTCCATTTGGGTGCGAAATACATCTTTTTGAATTTCCGGATCGGATATATTCCTGAAATAATCCAAGCCCATCTCTCCCACGGCCACCATGGAATCGAAAGTCATGAGGTCATAAATCTGATCTACAAAATCTTCCGGAGCATCTTTCGCATCATGGGGATGAACCCCGACAGAGGCAAAAATATTATCGTGCGTTTCTCCCAACAAGAGACATTCTCGGGCATCTTCCATATTGGTTGCCACACAAATAAAGCGGTTTACGCCTAACTCTTCAGCACGTTTAAGTACATCCGAAAGGTTATTTTTTAAATCTTTATAAAAAAGATGGCAATGAGTATCAGTTAGCATTTTGTTATTTCTTCTTGTAAAATGGTAGGCAAACCTAAATTGATTTAATAACTATCACGACTATGAATTTTCAAAAAATACTATTTTTATTTTTCCACATTTCTATTGGGATATCTTCATCATTGAAAGATGGCGATACGCTAATTGTCCATCCCATCACCTGGGAAACACCCTCTCCGGAAGGCTGGGGAGCACAATATAAACAAAACATTTTATTTCCAGATTCTGATGAATCTTGGGCCAAAATCATCATGATGCAAACATTGAAATGTGATTCTGCAACGAATGGCGATAAATACCCCTGTGGTGAATGGGACTATATCTGGAATACTTTTGTGGATGATCGAGTGGGTGATACAACCGAATCCTATTCGATCGGAAGTTTTGTAACACCGTATGGCAAGCGACTCATAATGGGTGGCGAAAATGGCTGGCAATGGACCTACGATATGACAGATTATGCCCCAATCTTGAAAGGGGAACGATTTGTAACTGTGGGCAATAACCAGGAATTATTGGATTTAAAATTTCTTTTTATCAAAGGAAAACCAACGCGGAATATTCTGAAAGTTGAAAATATTTATCCTTATGGACATCACAAATATGGCGAATTATCGGATAATGATATTCTAAAAGAAACAGTCCTTCATCTTCTGTCAAATGCCAATGGCTTTAAAATGAAAGCTGTAATCTCTGGGCATGGACATTCCGGTCCGAGAAATTGCTGTGAGTGGGACAGTAAAACTCACACATATTATATGAATGGCTATGAACTCTTCCGCTGGAATGTATGGAAAGATTGTGGCAATAATCCTATTTATCCACAAGGGGGAACTTGGCCATTTGACCGCGCAGGTTGGTGCCCCGGAACCAAAGTGGATGAATACGAATTTGAACTCACACCCTTTGTGAAAGCGGGTGATTCTATTGCCATTGATTACGGAATTCAACCTTATTCAGACAATGGCGAAAAAGATGGTGAATTCCGCATGGCGCACCAATTATTCTCTTACGGTCCTCCTAATTTTAAGAATGATGCGGAAATTGTGGATATCATTTCTCCCAGTTCGAAAGGAGCCCACGCCCGATTTAATCCATCTTTAAGTCATCCAAGAATCATTATTAAAAATACTGGGGAATTTGATCTTCATTCATTAGAAATCAGCTATGGATTGAAAAATCGGAAAAAATCTGTTTTTCAATGGAATGGTGATTTATCATTTCTGGAAAGTGAAATAGTTTTTCTCCCCATTCCCAATTGGCATGGACTTGCCAAAAATCCAATCTTTGAAGTGTCTCTAAAAAATCCCAACGGAAATAAGGACGAAAATTCTTTGAATGATAAACTTACCTCCCCAATCCCATTCCCTGAAATTTTTCCAAAGGAGTTTATACTCCTGATAAAAACAAACAATATTGATAGAGCTCAGGAAAATTCGTTTACACTTTCTGAATTGGATGGAACAGTTCTTTATTTCGGGGATAATTTTTCTGATTCAACTGAATATACTTTCCCAATAGTTTTGAAAAATGGTGATTACCAATTTTTATTTAAAGATGATATGGATGATGGAATATCGAAACATTGGTGGTATCGGAGTAGCGCACCAGAAAAAATAGGAATTAATGGCGAAGTCAGATTTCTTTCTTTAGATGGTGATACATTGCACCAATTCAATTCGGACTTTGGACAAGAATTATATCTTAATTTTCACATAGGACGACTGCCCTAAAATATCAAAACTGTATGGAGATTAGTATGCACAAAGGAAAAAATAGGTCTTGGACTCATTGGTTCGAAATTCCTGCCAGTAATTATGATCGGGCAAAAAGATTTTATGAGACTATTTATCAAATGGATATTGAAACTGTAGAAATGGGACCTTATAAAATGGGCATCATTCCCCACAATGATGTGGGATGTGCCATTATTAGTGGAGAAGGTTATGAACTCCCCCGGGACCCAATGGACCCATCGTCTATATGGATGCAAATCCGGATCTGGATATAATTTTGAATCGCATTGAAAATGCTGGTAGGAAAATTATTAAACCTAAAAAAGCTATATCGGAAGATCATAGATTTATGGCCACCTTTTTAGATAGTGAAGGAAACCGGATGGCGCTTCATTCTTTGAAATAATATGAACTTTTTTATTCAATCCTTATTCGTTGCCATACCCATCTTTATGATATTGATTGGCATTGAAATGCTTGCTGCCAAAAGAATGGGAATTCAGATTAACAATCCGGCAGACATGATTTCCAGCTTGAGTTCCGGTGTGACCAATATTACAAAAGGTGGACTCAAATTCGGCATTATTCTTATCAGTTACTCATGGCTGGTGGATCATTTTACTTTATACAAATTGGAGCCTGTTTGGGCCGCAGTCGTGGTTGCATTTATTGTACAAGATTTTACAGGATACTGGATGCATCGGCTTAACCACCGAGTGAATGTTTTTTGGAATCGACATATTATTCACCATAGCAGTGAAGAATTCAACTTGGCATGTGCTTTGCGGCAATCCATTTCAGAAACAATTCATTTTGGAGCCATTCTCATGATTCCTGCAGCGGTCCTTGGTGTTCCGGCGAAGATTTTTGTAATTCTAGGTCCCATCCATTTATTCATGCAATTTTGGTACCACACTCGCCTGATTGATAAAATGGGTTGGTTGGAATCTGTAATTGTTACCCCATCCCACCATCGCGTTCATCATGGCATAAATCCAGAATATTTGGATAAGAATTACAGCCAGATCCTTATTATCTGGGATAAACTTTTTGGCACATTCCAAGTTGAATTAGCCGATGTAAAACCGGTTTATGGCATCCTCCGTCCTGCCAATACATGGAATCCAATTATAATTAATTATAAACATCTTTGGCAGTTGATTCAGGATGCGTTTCGCACAGAAAGGATTTGGGATAAGACGCGGATTTGGTTCATGCCTACAGGTTGGCGACCGGATGATGTGGCGCTAAAATATCCCATTAATACAATTGCGAATCCATTTGAACAAAAAAAATACAAAACTGAAAATTCCCTAAGCCTCCTTGGGTGGGGTTATATACAAATGTCCATATCGTTGATTATGATGTTTCTGACATTTTATATGGCACCTGAACATGGATTATTTATAACAGGGTTTCTGGCTTTATTTTTAATGGTAAATGTTTTTTCCTATACTTCATTAATAGATGGTAAAAAATATTCCTTATTTGCTGACGGAATTAAAATAGCCATTATTTGTTTTGTTATCTTTCATCAGAAAATTGGATTATTAAATTTGAATTTGAATATGAAAATCTTTTTAGCATATAGTATAATTTCTACTCTGGGAACACTTTACTTTTTGAAAACAGAACTGAACCATCTTAATACAGAAATGAAAAGTCAAGAAAAATGACAAAAATTGGATTTATCATGGAAACCATTTTTCAGTAATAAATAACCAACGACTTAAGTCGTGGGTTATTTATTCGATTATGTCATAAACCGTTAAAACGGTTTACAGAAAACAGGGTTCTACTCCATCAGTCCTAAAATAATTTCTACACCATTTTCAGGTGCAACAAACCTTGGTTTCCCTTTTCTGTATTCATCTTCAACGATTAGTGTTACCAAATCCATCTGACCCGAATCAAGGGCATATCGACATACATCTTCAGCACTCATATTGAGTTTGCCTGCTCGCTTGGATAATTTGAAATCAATATTACCTATTTTGTTGAATCCGCGATAAATCACTTCAGTACACACTTGGGATTCTGCATCATTAAAATCAAAAGTAAAATCATATTGATTCCCCAAATAAGAGTGAACTGTATTCAAAGCATTCAATTTTTCATCATCGGTAATATTGGGGCGAAATATGGCAAACCGATTTATTTTTGTATCTAAAATATCTTCAAGCGAACCGGAGACCACGCCCTCTGCAATAGCTTCAATAATATTATGTTTGGGTTGAATCAATGATTTTTGTGTTGCTGAAATTTCCATTTTTTCCCAATCTTCATGAGACCAATCTGCTCTAATGCCGGTAAAAACAATACCATGTTTGAAGATTCCCGGCAGGAAAATATTGCTCATGAATCCTTCTGAATACGTGAGAATGATATCTCCTGGCTGCAATAAGGTCAGGAGTTGGTTTTTATCATCTTCACTAAAAATCAAAGGTTCTATTCCTGGAGCTTTAATATGTCCAACATGCGTAAATACGATGGCTTTTAAAGCTTCAAATCTTCCACCGGCTTTGCCGATCAATTTTTCCACTTTCTTTTTGATGGTGCTATGCCGCAAGCGATTGGTAATTCCTGGTGTAATTAATACAAAATGGTTCAGAATTTCTTCACGTAGCTTGACATGGGTGTCATGTAGCGGTTCGAGATTTGTAATTAATGGTCCATAAGTCGGGTCCATTATTAAAAGATTCAGAGGTGTTCCCGGTTCATAGATTTGCGTGTAGAAGATACTTGTAAATAATTCACGGGCGATATCCAGTTCGTCCAGGTTTTCAAGATTAGTTAAACTGTGATACACTTCCCGGAACGACCCACGTGAAATATCGCTCCGGAAATAGGCTTCATTCAATTTATCTATGACTTTGTCATCACCCATATTTTTTGTAATGAGAATTCCGCTGTATTTATAAAGTGTGAGGGCGGATGTATATCCCACCAGAAGGGCTTTCATATTTTCAGTGGGATCATTCGAGTAGGTATTATAATCACGGTATTTGTTAATGATATCCCAAACAGACCGCCTCAACACTAAATACCGAAAGAGTAAATTTTCAATCTTGTCACTTTCAACATTGGAAAAATGGCCTGTTTCATAACGGGTTGCACTTTGTTGAATTTCTCCCATTTCCTGATACATTTCATCAAATGCATTTTTGAAAATGGTGAGTTTATTTATATCATTTTGAAAAAAGTCTGGTTCAGCATTTATAACTGATACACTAAAAAACGATATTAAAAGAAGAAGTTGGAATCTTGTGGATTGCCTAATTAACATGTTATAATTTAGTGAGTTTACTTCACTCTCGGAAATAATGGCTCGTGATCATTTAATTGGTGTCCGGGTGTGAGTCCACCCCAAGCGAATCCTGTTCCTTGCGCATTTAGCGCATTCAATAAAATAGCAGTTCTATTTGGCATCACCGGTGATAATAATACAGCGCTGATTCGCAATGCTTCACCCGCAGTATAAAGAACACGCCCAGCTGCATCTTTATCTTCTTTCACCAATTTCCATGGCGCATTATCTTCCATATATTTATTCACACTGCGTACATACTGCATAATTTCTTCAATGGCTTCATTCAGTCGCATGGATTCAATTTTATCTTTTACAAGTTCAGCCAGAGATTCACCATTTGATTTGATAGTTTTTTCAACATCTGTTAGTTCACCGTGATTCGGAATTTTTCCATCATAATTCTTTTTCATTAATGTGGAAACTCGACTCAATAGGTT
>Ga0066609_10002266_pt1 | contig 10291 bp, 14 predicted proteins | sample SaaInlV_DNA_150m_FD_60378 | JGI IMG/M metagenome (GOLD analysis project Ga0066609, IMG submission 60378) | Marine microbial communities from expanding oxygen minimum zones in the Saanich Inlet - SI075_LV_DNA_150m | ecosystem: Environmental > Aquatic > Marine > Unclassified | place: British...
TGATGAGTATGCGATTTGCTTGCTTATATCGCGTTAATAAATCAGACGTAACCACTTTAATAAGTTAGGAGGCAATATGCCAAAAATGTATAAAAAAGGATCTGAGCCAATAATCGTACACCCTGGCCAGGTTGACAACGCAAAAGTGCGCGGTTGGTCGCTTGAAAAACCATCCACAACAAAAAAAGTTAAATCTAAAAAGGAGTTATAAAAATGGCAACACATACTGGCAGTGAAGGCACTGTACACATCGGCACCAATGCAATCGGGGAATTAAAATCATGGTCTTATACTGAGGGCGTGACAACAATTCCAACAACTACGTTAAATGATGCGGCTGAAACGCACAAAACTGGTACAACTAATTGGAGTGGATCATCTGAAGCATTTTGGGATATTGATGATACTGCACAAGCAGCATTGACCATTGGTGCATCAGTTACGTTGAAGTTTTACCCAGAGGGTGAAGTGTCAACAGACAAATATAAAACCGGCACAGCAACAGTTGAGTCTATCAATGCAAGTGGTGCATCCGATGATATGGTTGGCGTGTCATTTACCTTTAAAGGCAACGGCGCACTAGCAGATGCAACAGTAGCTTAATCAATGGGTATTAAAGACAACGCCAAAGCGCAATTCAGCGACATTATATCGGGCGAACTTTTATCGATATATGTTGAGGAGTGGAAAGATACCATCTATTACAAGGCGGCGATTAACGGCAAGAAACAAGCCCAGATCTTGAAACTTTACGATCAAGGCAAAACCGTTGATGCAGTTTGTATGGCATTAATCCAACGTGCGCTTAATAAAGACGGCGATCCGATTTGGCGTGTTGGCGAACTCAATGAACTTATGCGTGAATATGATACAAACGTCATTTCACGTATTGTTGAGCAAATTGCTGATAACGAAATAACGGTAGATGAAGCAAAAAAGCCTTAGAGGCAGATTTTGATCTGCGCTTTTGTTTGCAACTTGCTGAGATTTTGCACAAATCGTTAGATGAGGTGATGGAATTAACAACGGCCGAGCATAAGATATGGGCGGCTTATTTTGAATTAAAAGGGGAAAACAGTGGCTAACGCGCAAGCAAAATATGTCATTAAGTTAGAGGATAAAACCAAAAGGGCATTTAAAGCCATTGGTAAATCTTTAAAGCGTACAACCTCGGCCGTTTTCTCCATGAAAACCGGCTTTGTATCCGCCGCAGGCATTGCCGGCATTGGATATTTTGTTAAAAAATCCCTAGATGCAACCGATGAAATGGCCAAAATGAGCCGTGCCATTGGTGTATCCGTTGAAAATCTCCAACGCCTCAGACACGCTGCATCTTTGGGTGGATTAGAAGCCACTCAGCTTGATAAAGCCGTGCAAAAGTTATCCGTTAATATGGCGGACATGTCAAAAGGCATTGGCCTGGCCAAAGATGTGTTCGACAAATACAATATCAGCGTGACTAATTCAGACGGCACATTGCGTGACACAGTGGATGTGATGGCCGATGTTGCAGACGTAACCGCCGGCCTCACCAATAAAACCGAAAAAGCCGATCTAGCTTACAAACTCTTTGGCGCACGTGGCGGCAAGATGATCAACGTGCTAGAGGGTGGATCAGTTGCCATGCGCGAGGCGATGATGGAGGCCGATAAACTCGGTTTGGTTATCACTGAAAACACCGCCAAAGGTGTTGAAAAGGCTAATGATGCCTTTACTCGACTAGGTAGTTATTTAACATCTTCATTTCATCGAGCCGTGGCCAACCTTGCTCCACTTATTGAAAAAATAACAAATGGTATTCGTGAATGGGTTGAGATGAAGATCGACAAAGCCGGCGGTATTGGTGAGGTTGCAAGATCAATGGCAAATATGGTTATTCTTGCCACGGTATCAATTGTAAAAGCCATCCAAAATGTTGGAAATGCAATCTTTAACCTGGGCAGGCAGTTTGAACAATTGCCATTTATGGGTGCAAAATCCACTAAAAAACTTAAAAAAGAAATTGGCGATTTAGAGGGGTATATTTTAGCCACCAAAAGTCGTATTGCCGATGGCGGTATTTCCGGTATTTTTGGTATGGATGAATCAACATTAGAAAGCCAATTAAAAAAATTAGGTGAATTAAAAGAGCAATTAAAAAACTCTAAAAACACTTTTACCAATATTGAAGCAATAGATTTATCTCATATTGTGTCATCTTTGGAATCAATGTTAATACCAGTACAGCAAACAACTGAGGCGGCAGATAAATTAAAAGATAGTTTAAGTCTTGGAGGTGATGAGGATGGCCTATCAAGTATGAAAACCGGGCTTGAGGAATTTAAAGAAACCTTTAATACGGCATTTTCAACAATGGAGGATAAAGGCAAAAGTGCTTGGCAAAATATTGGATCAAGTATGGCCTCTATATTTGGCAATGGCGGTACTTTATCCACCTCATTGGGCAAATCAACTGCCGATTTATTAGTGTATGGCAAAAAGGGTGACATGACATTTAAAAAGCTCGGTCAGTCTATTATGGCCAGTGTGGTTGGATCACTGGTGCAGTCGGGTGTGCAAATGGCAATTAATGCGGTTAAAGAAAAAATGTTCGGGGCGCAATCGGTTGCCACAGCGATAGGTATTGAAACCGCTAAAACGGGTGCATACGTAGCCGGGCAAACTGCCAGAACCGCCACCTCAGTTACCGCAGCTGCCACAGAAACCGCGGCCTGGACTCCGGCGGCTCTTATGTCATCCTTGGCATCATTTGGTGCAAACGCAGTGATGGCAATTGCCGGCATTATGGCCGTGTCCGCACTCATGAAATCATTTGATGGTGGTGGCTTTACCGGTGGCGGTGCAAGATCTGGCGGTGTCGATGGTAAAGGTGGTTTTATGGCGGTGATGCATCCAAATGAAACCGTGATCGATCATACCAAAGGCCAATCAGCCGGTGGGCAAACTGTTATTGTTAATTATTCGCCACAAGTGAATGCACTTGATCCAAGAACGGCGCAGAATGTTATTGCTGAAAACGCACCAACAATCGTGGCCGTTATTCGCCAAGCGTTTAATCGCAACGGCCAGGCGGTGGCAATATGAGTGGATCATACCCAATAACGCCAGTGGCGAACGGCATACAGATCACCGGCATTAGTCCAACACTTACCAGTTTGACTCATAGCCTAAAACGCCAGGCGCGATCACGTGGCGCGCAAAGATGGTTGATTGATCTAAGCTATCCGTTGATGAATCGGGCTGATTTCTCCCCATTATGGGCATTTGCCAACGCACAAAAAGGCCGATATGGCACATTTACTTATCAGCCACCGATTTACAAAGACACCTCCGGCACAGCGACCGGCACTTTACTTGTAAATAATGGTGCAGGGTATTCAGCCGGCGATTCAACCCTGGCGAGTGATGGGCTTACTGGCACTTTAAAAGCCGGTGATTTTATTAAATTTGGCGGCCATGATAAGGTTTATACGCTCACTACAGACGGCTCAACCTCACTTAGTATTGAGCCACCATTAATGAGCGCGGTTGTTGATAATGAAACGGTTACTTATAACGATGTACCATTCACCATGGCCTTTGCCGATGATAAGCAAGTCATGAGTATGGGTACACATAATTTTATTAATTTTGATGTTAAATTGGTTGAGGTGGTTTAATGGATAGAGGCTCAACTTCTGCATTTCAGACAGAAATTGTTAAGGATCAAAACCTGCCTTTTCATTTGGTCGAGGTATATTTTGACGATCAAACCGTTTATTTGACAGACTCATACAAAACCATTACTTACGCCGGCAATGATTATTCCGGTGTTGGACATTTTTTAGGCTTTAGTGATATTGAGGAATCCACTGAGGTGGTGGTTTCAAATGTCACTTTGTCATTATCCGGCATTGATCAAGTGTGGATATCCAATGCGCTTAATCAAGATTATATTGATCGTACTATTAAAATCCGCCTGGCTTTTTTAGATGCTTCACAAACCCTGGTCATTGATCCGGTATTGATTTTTGAGGGGCGTATGAATCAGCCAAGTATTAGCGAAGATCCAGACGGTGGCAAATCCACCGTATCAGTATCAGCTACCAATGCCTGGGTAGATTTTAGCCGTAAAACTGGCAGGCATACCAACCACGAAGAACAGCAGATCCATTTCCCGGGCGATAAAGGCTTTGAGTTTGCCTCGGAAATTGTTAAGGATGTTATTTGGGGGAGAGTAGATTGAGTCCAGATAAAGAGATAGCCTTACACGCTTATGTGCAAGAGCAAATATCTAAGCCATTTGAATTCGGTGTAAATGACTGTCCGCTATTTGTAGCCGGTGCGATTGACACTATTAAAGGCACTACATTAAGGGCTAAATATACCGGTCTTTGGCATAATCAAAAATCCGCTTGGAAATACGCCAGAAAAAATGGTGATATCTCACAACAATTAAAGCAATTAGGTTATCAACCGGTTGAAATATCTCATGTGCAAACAGGCGATATTATCGTTATGGAGCAAAGGCTAGCACACGAGAAAAAATGGCGATCAGTCGCGGTTTGTATCGGCTCTAAAGTGGCGATTATGCGTGATGATATCGGCGTTGAAATTGTTGATATTTTCAAAGTACCAAATATCACCGAGGTATTAAGATGGCAGTAGTTGGTGCGATTGTTGGTGCAGGTGCAGCAGCAGTCGTTGGTGCAAGTGTGGCAGTTATTGTCGGCGCAGCAGTTGTTGGCGCGGTTATTTTTGATTATGCCTCAGATTTACTTACTCCATCCATTCCAGGCACTCCAATCACCCCGGTCACTCCAGACTTTGGCAAAAACAGCGTAGCCAGTGGCATTCTTACCAATAAAGCCGCCAATGACGAACCCATCCCCATTATTTATGGCCAGCGTAAGGTTGGCGGTACTCGGGTTTTGCTAGAAGTTACTGGAACTGATAATGAGTTTTTGCACATGGTTTTATCAATCTCAGAGGGTGAGATTAATTCATTTGAAAATATTTATTTAAATGATGTATTGTCAACCGATGCTAAATTTAGCGGTTTTTTGGATGTTTATAAACATACTGGATCAATCACGCAAGTGGCAGACTCAAATTTAGTAAGTGCAGTTAGTGGGTGGACTTCAAATCATCAACTCAAAGGCACAGCCTATGTGTATTTAAAATTTAAATATGACCAAGATGTATTTGCTTCTGGCTTACCAACCATTACTGCCGATGTTAAAGGGGTTAAGGTTTATGATTCACGCACAACTGCCACTGCATGGAGTGATAATCCAGCCTTATGTGTGCGTGATTATTTAACCAATACACGCTATGGTCGCGGTATTGAAACAATATTAATCGATGATGTAACCTTTAATGCGGCGGCCAATTATTGCGATGAATTAGTCACCATTGGCGGTGTGAGTAAGAAGCGTTATACCTGCAATGGCGTGGTGGATACCTCAAGTGGATCAATGGATATTCTTAAAAAGCTATTAACTTCATGTAGAGGCTTTTTGATTTTTTCTGGTGGCAAATACAAGCTAGTGATCAACAAGCCGGAAACCGCTAATTTTACTTTTAGTGAGGATAATATTATTGGCGCATGGTCAATTTCAATGGGCAATAAAAACAGTCAATTTAATAGAATCCGTGCCAATTTTTTCAACCCCGATAGAAGTTGGCAACCGGATTTGGCCATTGTTGACTCGGCCACTTTGCGCACGCTTGATAATGGTTTATTACTTGAAAAAACCATTGATCTGCCGTTTACCTCAGACATTGATCGGGCGAAAATGATCACCACCATTAATCTCAACCAATCAAGGCAAGGCATTGTTTGTGAATTTAGTGCCACGATTGAGGGGTTAAGATGTGAGGCCGGCGATGTGGTTTATATTAAGCACGCCACGCCAGGTTGGGATACGCTCAACTCAAACGCCGGTAAGTTGTTTCGCATCATGCGAATTAGCTTGCGAAGCATTGATGAAGTCAAAATTATTGCCACCGAATACGATGCAACAACCTTTGACTTTGGCACAATTGCCGTATCAGATAGCGCACCAAACGCCAACTTGCCGGACATGACAACAACCGCTGCACCCATAGCAATCTCTGTATCAGAATCGTTGTATGATACGATCGGATCAGCCGGTGTTAAGGTAAGAATTAAAATAAATTGGACGGCAAGTGCCGATATATTTGTAAGAGAATATAATGTTGAATGGAAAAAAAGTGCTGATAGTGATTGGATATTCTTAACAACTACGAGAAACACGACAGCAAGATTGGACGATGCCGACCCTACACTTTATGACTTTAGAGTTAGAGCGGTTAATTCAATGGGTGTTAGTTCGTCTTATACAACATTATCTAATGTAACGGTTGCCGGACTAACAATACCGCCAGTAGATGTATCCGGACTATCTTTCATTGCTTTGGGTGGTTATGCTCATTTATCATGGGATTTGTCAACTGATCTCGATGTTAGGGTTGGCGGCAAAGTGCGCTTTAGACATTCCAATCTAACGTCTGGTGCAGCATGGGAATCATCCACTGATATTGGTGCTGCCGTATCTGGACTTAATACCAATGCTGTATTACCTTTATTGGTTGGCACATATATGGCTAAGTTTGTTGATTCATCTGGAAACGAATCTATAAATGTATCAAGTTTTGTTACAACTACCGTTCCAGATATTATCAAGATGAACGCAGTGGCAACATCAACACAACATCCAAACTTCACCGGCACTAAATCAGATATGGTTGCGGTTGACGGTATTCTTAAATTTGAGGGCGATACATTATGGGATGACTTTATAGGGCTAATGGATGTTTGGGAGTTGGTAGATATTTATGGTGGATTAGATAAATCTGGCACTTATGAATTTGATAATTATATTGATTTAGGTTCTATATATACAAGTAGAGTAACTGCTAATGTGGCATTTACAGCATTTTCACTTGGCGATAAGATTGATGATAGAACAACCCTTATGGACACGTGGTCTGATTTTGATAATATTCCAAGTGATGTAAATCTTGATTTATATATTGCTACAACTACTGATGATCCATCTGGTACGCCAAATTGGACTGCTTGGGCAAAATTTACAGTGGCCGATTATAGTGCAAGAGCATATAAGTTTAAGATTATTGCAACTTCAACAGACGAACTTCATCAAATTAATATAACTGAATTATCCGTGCAAGTGGATATGCCAGATCGCGTGCAAGGCACAAACGCACTAACAACACTAACAACGGGATTATTGAGTGTGATTTATGCTCAACCATTTAAAACCATTCCGGCATTAGGCGTGACATTCACCGACTTAGACTCAAACGACATTCCGGTAATCACTAATGAAACCACCACGGGATTTGATATTGGCACACAGCACGGATCAAGCTATCAAGCGCACAATTTTAACTACTTAGCAAGAGGCTATTAAATATGAAAATTTTAAATATAGGAGCGATACATGAGTACACATGATTACGTAATTGAGAATCAAACTGGTGCGAATACTCGCTCTGATTTGAATAACGCATTTGGTGCTATTGTTAGTAATAACAGCAGCGCAACAGAACCATCTACTACATACGCATTTATGTGGTGGGCAGATACAACAAACGATTTATTGAAACAGCGTAATGCTGCCAATAGTGCTTGGATTAGTATTTTAACATTATCAACTGGAACACCATCAGCGGGTGGCGGTGATGTAGTAGATGATACTACACCACAACTTGGTGGCGATTTAGATGTTAATGGTAATTCTATTGTTTCAGCTTCTAATGGCGATATAGCAATCACACCAAACGGGACTGGCAATGTTGTTGTTGATGGTATTAAATATCCTCAATCAGATGGTACTTCTGGTCAATTATTGCAAACAGATGGCGCTGGTCAATTGAGTTTTGCAGATGCTGCTGGTGGTGGTGGCAAGATATTGCAGATTGTTCGGGCAAAGAGTAGCACGGCACTAACAGTAGGTACAAGTTATGCAACAATATCGGGAACATCAATAGCGATAACACCCGTGGCTGCAAATTCTACGTTCCTATATGTATATTCAACGAGGGGTTATACTAAATTAACTAATAATGTAACTGCACAATTAATAAAGACTGAAAGCGGCTCAGATACTCTTATGAGTGAACAGCAATATTATACTAACATTCCAGATTATCAGGTTGTTCCCTTACACTTTGGGCTTAGCTATGTAGACCAAACTTCATATACATTTGGGAACTCTCTTACTTATTTCATTAAAATAAAGAGAGGGTCTGAGGGCGAAACTAGGGTAAATGATGCAGCAACCACTAATGGTGTTAGTTCATACATAATGGAAATAGGAGCATAATATGAAACCAAGTTTAACACAAGCAATATATTCTTTAATAACAGAGAAAGATACTACATATACACACGATGCTACTAATATTCTTGACTGGGATATTGCGGAGAGTCCTACAAGGGAAACTCAACCAACAGAAGCAGCAATCACAGCTGAACTTTCTCGCTTACAATCAATCTACGACAACGCTCAATACGCAAGAGATAGAGCAAAAGCATATCCAGCAATTGCCGAGCAATTGGACGATATCTATCACAATGGTGTTGCTGGTTGGAAAGCATCAATCAAGGCTGTTAAAGACCAGTTTCCTAAATAATGGAAACTTCGGACATTGTATTGACTCTGGTCGGGATAGTATCAACTATCTCAATCGGTGTCTTTAAGTGGATAGTTAAAGAGTTAGGCAAACTTGACGATAAGATTGATAATACTGACGGTAAGATGGATAAATGCCAGCTTGATTTAAATAAAGAGTTCGTGCGCAAGTCTGATTACCAACATCAAATTGATAAGATTGAAGATAAATTAGACAAGATTATTGAAGTGATTAGCAAAAGATGATTAAAGCCTTAGCCGTTGTTTTATCTCTAACTCTACTAAGTGGCTGTAATAGTTTTAAACTACGGAATTTAGGCAAGTCTGGTGCTTCTGCTGGTGTGGCTTACATCATTAGCCCTATTGCCGGTGTTGCTGCTTTGGCAACTGCTATGGCTTACGATGAAATCATTCCAGACACTCCACAGATTGGCGATATTGAAACCAAAGAACAAGCGGCAGCACATGTGGCTACCGAGTGGGGATATAACGCTTTATACGCATTTATAGCCTTTCTGATAATTACCAATATTATAGTGCCTTGGTTGGCCAGACGTAACGGTTATGCTAAAGCTAAAAGCAAATATAAAGAAGTCGTGTTTAAATCGGATATGAAACTATGAAGATTGAATTAGAGAAGGTCATTGGCGCAGTAATCGTAGTCGGTGGCATTGTCTTTGGTTACGGGCAACTAACAACCAAGGTGGACAATCTCCAAGAGTATAACGACACGGAAATTCGTAAATTGGCTGATGATAATATGAACGATATTATTGTTTTAAAGACTAAGATGAATTTGTTGGTAACACCTCAAATGAGTATTGTTTCAAGTAACAGCATAATGAATAAGTTAGCAGTTATTGAATCGTGGATTAAGCACGAAGAAAAGAAGAAAGAAGAGCGCAGATTAGAGGACTTATACGATGATAGGAGAGATGATGAAGGCGACAGGGATTAGTTTAATTACACTTATGCTAGTGGGTTGTAATTTTGGTGACACCTTGGTTAAACGCGGTGGTGATAATACTGGCTATAAAGACTGGGCTGTTGAGCAAACTTTTAAATGGGGTAAAGAAAATGAATAATTCTGAAAGAACTAAGTGTGAAATCTGGACTAGAGTCATGGGCTATCACAGACCCGTGAGTAGCTTTAATATTGGCAAGAAAGCTGAACACGCTGAACGAGTATTTTTTAAGGAATCAATTAAAAATGATAAACAAGATTAGCAAATGCGTGATAGTATTCGCAGTTGGTGTGACAATCAGTTTAGCATCAATGGCATTTTTTAATCAGTTTATGCAAATGCCAGGACAAATCATGCAAATGGGGCAACAATTGGCGGCACCACAACCCCAAGATCAACCGTGTAATTGCACCTGCGCCACCCCTTAAATAGTCCCTATTTGGTAACATATACCGATAAAACCCCTTTACAATAGGCATTAATTAACACTGGCAGTGTCGGGGTCAGCGGTTCGATCCCGCTTAGCTCCACCACCAAAATAGCAAAAAAATAACCGTTTTGTCGCGTTCGTCTATCGGTTAGGACTCCAGGTTTTCATCCTGGCAAGAGGGGTTCGATTCCCCTACGCGATGCCACTTTCAAGCATTTCCCCTTTTAAAAAAA
>Ga0066609_10002267_pt1 | contig 10284 bp, 7 predicted proteins | sample SaaInlV_DNA_150m_FD_60378 | JGI IMG/M metagenome (GOLD analysis project Ga0066609, IMG submission 60378) | Marine microbial communities from expanding oxygen minimum zones in the Saanich Inlet - SI075_LV_DNA_150m | ecosystem: Environmental > Aquatic > Marine > Unclassified | place: British...
ATTGGAATTTTGTCAGCGAGGACATGCTCGTCAATTTTGATCGTCAGTCTATTGGAATGGTGAGCGGAGTCTATCTTGATGATGGATCGTTGGTGATGCATGCAAGGACATCATTAGATGCCCCAGCGCGAGGGGCTCAGCCGTCGTTTGAAGATAAGGGGAATAGTGATGCCGGTGCTTTGATCGCTCGATACGTTTTTGACCCTGACCTCAACCTTGCATCAATCGACTTTATTTCAGATGAATCAAAACAGGCTTATCGTCCACACACAAGCTTGTTGGGAAATGCATTAATTGTTGGGTGGGATTATGTAGGAACGACTGTGTTGCGGATTGATGAGATTGAGTAGTTGACTAAGAAGCTGTATAAATTAGTAAAAAATGACGCAGAACCGCCAATGGCACCCAAAGCCACGGCGGTTTTTGTTTATGAATAACAAAAAAATCTAAATCGATATATCCGTTATTTATTCAATTTTAGACCCAAAACAAAGGATTATTGTTTTGTAGGAAAATGACTTGGTATTTATTGAGTAAATTCCTTGAGTTTACGGGGTGTTTAGAGTGCATTTACCCTTGACAAATTGGCTAAAATCTGGCATTATCTGTCAGTTGTAACAGGCGGGCACTGGGTCCGTTTTGTTCTTCACCTTGCGCAATGATGCGTAAATTCAAGTAGGAGGCAGTTTTGCCTTATCAGCTGAATCTGAGGTTGTTGTGGATGACGCTCATTGCGTTGTTCACGGTTGCGAACAGTGGTTGCCACTTTGATCGTCTCGACATCAAAGATGGTGATACTGGTATCGAAGTCGAAGTCGACATGGATGGCGATGGTTGGTCCGATGCAGATGACTGCAACGACCGCGACGCCTCCATCAACCCGGCTGCCACAGAGATGTGCGACGGGTATGACAACAACTGTGATGGCGTCATCGACGAAGGTCTGTTGGAGACGTACTACGAGGACATGGATGGCGATGGCTGGGGCAACCCAGATGCAGCTGTCGCAATGTGCGATGGTGATGTTCTCGAAGGACTCGTTTCGTCGCCTGGCGACTGTGACGATCTCGACGCCACCATCAACCCGCTCGGCACCGAAGTCTGTGACGACGTCGACAATGACTGCGACGGTGTGATCGATAACGGTCTCACCCAGCCTTGGTACCGTGATGCGGACGAGGATGGCTATGGCGATGCTGCTGAAGAAGTCGAAACGTGTTTCGAGCCTGACGGCTACGTCAGTGTCCCGACGGACTGTGACGACTCTGATGCAGAGATCAACCCGAACGCCGATGAGGTCTGTGACGGCATCGACAACGACTGCGACTTGCTGATCGACGACGATGACGGCGATGTGGATCCTGGTACTCAGTCTACGTGGTATCGCGACGGAGACGGAGATGGCTACGGTGACTTTGATGACAGTGAGCTCAGCTGTGTCGCTTCCAGCAACTATGTGGAAGCAGGCGGAGACTGTGACGATTTCGACGCGGGTGTGAACCCGGGCGAGATCGAGGACTGTGACGGAGTCGATAGTGACTGCGACCTCACCAACGATGAAACTGGGTCCACTTGGTACCTCGATTCCGATGGTGATGGGTACGGCGATGCCGCACTCTTCCAGGATGCTTGTGCGCAGCCTTCCGGCTACGTACTCGACAGCTCCGACTGTGATGACACCGACTCGTTGGTGTTTCCGGGCGGAGACCAGTACTGCAATGGCGAAGACGGTGACTGTGACGGCAACATCGACGAGTCCGACTCGCTCGATGCTCTGACTTGGTACATCGACGGTGACTCGGACAACTTCGGTGATTCCAGCACCTCGCTGAGTGCCTGCACGGAACCCTCGGGCTACGTGTCAGACGCCACCGACTGCGATGACACCGACGGCGACACCTACCCAGGTGCGGACGAATACTGCGACGGGCACGACGATGACTGCGATGGCAGCACCGACGAGTCCGATGCGGTCGACGCTGGTACCTGGTATGAGGACAGCGACGGCGACAGCTACGGCAATCTGAGTGTGTCAGTTGTTGGTTGCACCGCACCCACTGGGTACGTGGCAGACAGCACCGACTGCGATGACAGCGACTCGACAGCGGGTCCTGGTGTGGCAGAAGTGTGTGACGGCGTGGACAATGACTGCGACGGCATGGTCGATGAGGGCGTGGAAATCACGTACTACCTCGACTCTGACTCTGATGGCTACGGCGACGCGTCCTTCACGGACGAGGATTGCTCGGCGCCTTCTGGGTATGTCACGAACAGCATTGATTGCGACGACAGCAACTCGGCGATCAACCCAGCAGCAACGGAAGTGTGTGACAGCATCGACAACGACTGCGACAGCGCGGTCGATGAAGGTCTGTCCTTCACGTACTACCTCGACTCGGATACCGACGGCTACGGCGACGCGTCCTACCCGGACACGACCTGCTCACCGCTCTCGGGATACGTACTCGACAGTACCGACTGTGATGACACCGATCCGGCGATCAACCCCGGAGCAACGGAAGTGTGTGACTACGTCGACAACGATTGCGACAGCGCGATCGATGAAGGCTTGCTCACCACGTACTACTGGGATGATGACCTCGATGGCTACGGCGACGCATCCACGTCCACCGAGGATTGTACGGCTCCGAGCGGCTACGTCGACAACGGCGATGACTGCGACGACCTGGACATCACGGTGAACCCAGATGGAGTCGAAGCGGCTTTCGATCCGCTCGACACGTCGATCTATTCCGTAGACAACTGCGGAGACAGCAAGGACAACGACTGCAACGGCGATACCGACGCCTTGGACTGGTCGTGCATGGACGCTGATGGCGACACTGTCATCAATGCGATGGACATGATCTACGTGTGCGACACGACCGCCGATCTTCTCAACGATGCACTGTGCATCCGCGATAGTACTGTGGGTGCCGCCTGGCAGACTGCGGACTGCATTCAGCAGACTGATGTCTTCACCAGCTTGACGTTGTCAGCCAAGGTTCCCTTGGTCGATGTCGATGTTGATGGTGAAACCATCAAGATGTGCCCGCTCTATGGCTCGATTGTGGGCCAGACCTACGAGCGTGGTATCTCGAGCATTGGTCTCGATGGCACTTCCGCCGTCGATACGACCGATGACTCGGATTGGGTCTCGTTCGATCTCGATATCTACTGCATGCTGTTCAAGGCAAGTGGTGGAATCGGTGAGCAGTACTGCCACAACAGCGCTGCAACCGGTAGCTACATCGCCACCATGTACTTCGACGGCGCGGAAGTCAGCCCCTAGGAGGCGAGACTTCATACGGACCGGACCTCTGCTTGCAGGGGTCCGGTCTTATCTTTTAGGGTCAGAAAAAAACAAGCCTCACAGAGAGGCTTGAAAAAAACGGCGGAGAATCCAAATGGACCCTCCGCTTTTATATTTGCTTACTTAACTTTCCCCGTTGTTAAGATTCCAGATTTGTATAATTCGATCAGTGCCAACATAGCCGCCAAAATAGTTGGTCCTGCCAAGATCCCGATTGAGCCATAGGCAGTGAGTCCACCAAGCACAGAGAGTAGAACGAGGAACGCGTGCATGTGTGTGGTTCCACGGATCAAGTATGGACCGATGAAGTTGTCAGCAGCACCAACAAAGAAGATAGACCAGGCAAACAAGCCGAGCGCTGCGTAGGTTGAGCCTGTAAACAATAGGTAAAGCGTGGCTGGGATAAGCACGAGGGCTGTTCCGACAAACGGGACGAGCGCTGCGATCATGGTGACCGCTCCCCAGATAAGTGCACCAGGTACGCCGAAGATCGTCATCCCAATACCGGCGAAAATACCTTGGATCACTGCGAGGATCAGGACACCAAAGACGACTGAGCGGATGGTGCCAATAATGCGTTTCAAGATCTTTTCATCGATTGAGTCGCGAAGAGGTGAGAGGGCGAGGATCTCTTTGTACAAAACATCACGATCAAGAATGAGGTAAAAGAGGGCGATGAAGAACAGAAATGCGTTCAAGACGAATCTTGTTGTAGATGAGAATAGTGCGCCAATGTTTTCAAACGCCCAGGTTGCGATTGCTTTCCCAGTCTCAGCAATGTCGAGCGCGAGGATTTGCTCCTGCACAACCTCTGGCAGCATTGCGACGAGAGGGGAGGTTTCTGGGTTTAGTTGATCAAGCCAAGATGTATCGACAAGAGAGTTTTGAACAAGGTCAGATGCTTGGCGTGCCATGACAAGCAGGACAATAAGTAGCGGGATGAAGATAAGGAGGAGTACAGAGGCTGTTAAGATCCCCGCAGAAAGTTTGGGATGCTTAAGCCATTTTGTGAGCTTGCGATCAATTGGAGAAAGGATAATCGTCACTACAGTGGCAAGAAGGAGCACAATAAAGAACGGCTCAATCACGCTCCAAAATAGGAACAGGACAACACCGGTAATAAGCAGGAAAAACCATTTTTCAATGGTCATGTGTGTTTGTTGTTGTGGCATACGGCTATAGTATACATCATAAATAATATTACCCGTTTATTAAGAAAAAACGCCATGAGTATAAAACCGGGTTTTGTATCTGTGGACATGTTGTTTTTGACAGATGATGAAAATCTAGCTAGACTCAATTTAATATTGCGTGCAGAGAACGCGGCCGTCGGCCGTTTTTTTGTTGCTCAAAATCTATTAATGCTTGTCAAAGGTTCTATGCTGAAATTGTTAAAAAAACATTTTGGATACGATTCATTTCGTCCGCTTCAAAAAGAAATCATCGATACTGTTCTTGCTGGCAAGGACACACTCGTGCTCATGCCAACAGGAGGAGGTAAATCACTTTGTTTTCAATTGCCAGCCCTTACGTTCGATGGCATCACGCTCGTTGTCTCACCGCTTATTGCTTTAATGAAAGACCAGGTAGACTCGCTCACGGCTAACGGGATCTCCGCAGCATTCATCAACTCGTCACTGTCACCAAAAGAGCAGGACGATGTGATGGACCGCGCCGTGTCGGGTGACCTGAAGATTCTTTACCTCGCTCCAGAGCGTGTTGGGTCTTATGGGTTCACAGAGTTTCTCGAGAAGCTCGATGTAAACTTGCTCGCGATCGATGAGGCGCATTGTATCTCTGAGTGGGGTCACGACTTTCGCCCTGATTATCGCAACCTTAGTTTCCTTCGTCGAAAAGTTTCAAACGCGCCAGTTATTGCTTTGACCGCAACAGCAACTCCGTTAGTGCGCGACGATATTTTGAATCAGCTTGGAATGAAGAAAGATTCCGTCTTCACCTCTAGCTTTAACCGCGAGAACCTCAATTACTCCGTGCGTCCAAAGTACAACGCAACTAGCCAGCTCATTGATATTTTAAAGAGTCACAAGGACGAATCAGCCATTGTTTACTGCTTTTCTAGAAAGAACACAGAGGAGGTCGCAAAGGCTCTTTCACGCGCAGGTCTGCCCGCATCGCCGTACCATGCTGGGCTCAACAAGCAATTGCGTATGGAGACGCAAGAGAAGTTTATTCGCGATGAGACGCCTATTATTGTCGCAACGATTGCGTTTGGTATGGGGATCGACAAGCCTGATGTCCGAATGGTGGTTCATATGGACTTGCCGAAAACCATCGAGGGCTATTATCAGGAGACAGGTCGTGCTGGACGTGATGGACTCGCAAGCGAATGTATTTTGTTTTACTCGTATGCCGATAGACGCAAGCAGGAATACTTTATCAACATGATCGACGACGGGGAGGAGAAGAAGCTTGCTACACGCAAGCTCGACGACATGGTGGAGTATTGTCAGAACGAGGTGTGTCGACGCTTTTTCTTACTGATGTATTTTGGCGAGTTTGATGCCGCAACTTCTTGCAAAGCCTGCGACAATTGCACCAGCCCATCTGTAGAAGAATCTGACGCAACCGAGGTCTCGCAAAAAATTCTCTCTGCCGTACTCAGAACTGGAGAGCGCTTTGGCGCGGCGCATGTTTGTGATGTGCTTAGGGGGTCAAAGAAAAAACGTATTCTAGAATTGCAGCACGACGAGTTGTCTGTGCATGGGATCGCAAAAGACATTCCGCTTGGTGCGCTGAGAGGCTATGTGCACGCACTAAAGCGACGTGGGTTTTTAGAAAAGAACGAGGGGGAGTATCCGACATTGCGAGTAAGTAACAAGGGGAGACAGGTGTTAGTCGACAAGGGAGAGATTCTGTTGCCTGTACAGAACCTTGCTGAAACAAAGCTAAAACGCTCAAAGGGTGCGAAGTCAGATCTTGCTTACAATACAGAGTTGTTTGAGCAACTCAGAGAATTGCGTAAAAAGATTGCTGACAATGAGAACGTCCCTCCATTCGTAATCTTTGGTGATAAGACGTTGCACGAGATGGCGTTTTATTTTCCATCAAACCTTGATGCGTTTGAAAACTTGTTTGGTGTGGGGCGTCGTAAGCTTGAAGCATTTGGTAATGAGTTTTTAGAATGCATTGTCGCGTTTGCAGAAGAGCATGAAATTGAAGAGAAAGAAATAGCTGTAAAGGCATCGCGAAAAAAGGGGAGTGCCGCAGAAGGAATCAGCAGTACACTAGGAGAGACAAAAGCATTGGTGGACGAAGGAATCTCGGTTGTAGAAATTGCTAATCGTCGGGGATTGAGTGTGGGGACGATAGTCCAGCATGTAGGAAAGTTGGTGCAGGCTGGAGAGATGGAGGTTGAGGACATTGACCACTTGCGACCAAAAGATGAAGACCTTGAGGAGATTCGTGAGGCGTTTAAGGGGTCGGGTGGGTATGCACTGACTGCTGTATTTAAAAAGTTAGATGAGAAATACAGTTATGACGAGTTAAGGTTGGCACGTATGTTTATGTAACAACGTTCGGTTTATTATTTACCTCAATTATTAGTTTCTATGTCTACACACACGATCGCTGTTTCACAAACGATCAAGCAACCTCGCGCAAAAGTATGGGGACTCTTAAGTGATTTCCCGAATATCTATAAGTACAATCCGAATGTAAAAAAGTCTTACTCAATTAACAGTAAGACTTCTGGAGTTGGTGCGGAGCGCAAGTGCGAGCTGTATGATCCGGGGATGTGGTTGGTTGAGCGTGTGGTGGAAGAGAGAGAGGGGGAGATGGTGAAGATTGAGATTGTGAAAAGTACGTTCCCGATCAACAACCCTATGGCGACGATTTATTTGGAGGATGCAGGCGAGGGCACCAAAGTAAAGATGGAGATGGAATTTGATAATAAGATCCCGTTGATTGGTGGGTTGGTTGCGAAGTTTATGTTGAAGCCAATGATGGAGAAGAGGCTGGGTGCGCTTATCTTGGCGCTAGGTACTTATCTAGTGACGGGGGAGGAGGTGACGAATAAGACCGAGTTGGCACAAGAATAGGTTATTTTTATTAAGATTTTAACCGTTCAGTCTTGACAGAACGGTTATTTTTGTATAGGTTAATCTCTGCGCAAATCTGCGTAGGATCACCCTCTGTGGAGTTTTTCCATGCTGATTCCCATGCTCGCCATCGCCCTCTGCGGCACCGCAAACGCCGACCCCGTCATCCCCAAGGATCAGATGGAGACGGCAGTCACCAATGCCAACTACTGGCTGATGACCGGTGAAGGTCTCGACCCCGCCGGGCTGCAGAAAAGCAGTTGCGCTGAGATGACTGCGTTGCGCGCTGTGTTGCTCGCGCGCCACGGTGTGAGCTCGGGTGACGCAGATCTCGATCTCGTCACGCGTGATCTCGGAATCATGAGTGCTCACGTCTCGGACCTCGAGATCAGTGAGTGGTCTATGATGGTCCACGGTTTCATCGGAGCTCATCGGAGTTGTGGCATCATGCCCTACACCGAGATGACCCAACCCGCGTACTTCGCCAAGATGTAGGCTACCAAGCCTCATCTGTGCGCCTGTTTCCTTTGCTGGAATCAGGCGCTTTTTGTTTTGAGTCTTTTGGCTTATTGTAGCTGAGACTCAGAAGTCTTTGACGTAGATTGTGTAAATTGCTACGGTCTGGATCCATCAATCAGAGGGAGTTCTGATGGAAAACAAAAAGCTCGGTGCTGCTTGCTTTGTAAGTGGCGTCGTCACAATCTTGGTTACCTTGCTCACATGGGGGCACTTTGGCTTCTGGTCGTCGATCCTCTTCGGGGTCGTCGCAGGAGCGATCATGGGGTTTGTCTCATACAAGCCGTTGGAGGTGTTCAAGAGCGGGTGTGTTGCAATCAAGGCTGGGTTTCCTAGCGCGAAGGATGTGTTTGTCAGAAAGGTCTCGTTCGTCTGGAACGAAATCTTCGGCCGTCCGTTGTTGATTGTGTCGCTGATGATCTCACTTGCAGTTGGCTTGCAGTACACTCATGTGTACTTGGTTGATAAGCCAATGACCATGTCGCTGGTCAGTGTAATTGTGGCTGGAGTGTTTCTGTTCGTGATTATCTGGGGTGCGTTTTGCGTTGGTCTTGTGAGCATGGAAAACGACATCCTTGGGTATGTGATACATGTGCCGCCTGAGTCATTCTTTGACAGGATGTCTTACAGAAAAGGTGGCAAGCTTGCCGTGATTGCATTCGTTGGATGTGTCATAGTCCCATTCAACATACTGGTTGAATGCTTGCAAACAATCATGGAAGATTTCCCCAAATACATCACGGTTATTACTCTGGGGAGCATTGCTGCCACAATCGTTTTTCTTGAGCTCACGTACACCACCAAGCGCATCATCGCCACAACACATGGTCCGCTTGGAGGGCTGTTCATGTTCGGAGTGCTCTACGCTTTCTACGGTGCAGACGTCCTTACTCTTCCAATCGAAATGACCCTCATTGCGGTCATGGGAGCAGGTGCGATCTCTGCGATCGTTGGTTTGGCAAGCGATAAGCTGATCCACAATTCTGTCCTACCACGTCTCAATCATCTGTTGGCAAACATCGATTTGGTAGGCTAACGCTGACGACCTCTCTGGGGTCGTCTTTTGTTTTTGATCAACAATAAAGCCCCGACGTAATCGGGGCTAGTGAGAAGAATGGCTGCTCAAAGTTGGAGCGAGCATTCAGAAGTTCTGCACAAGGGCAGGGGTGTGATTTCGATTGTGGGGTCTTCGTGCATTGATGCGTCTAGCACCGCTGAAGGAAGTGTGTGCAGGAGGTGACGTAGTGCCTGAGCAAACGCTTCTCCATTTTTGTATCGATCACCAGGATTGAACTTGAGAGCGGTCTCGAGCACCTGGATGACGTCACAGCAACGAATGCGTTCGCGCAACATTTCCCAGTGTGGGTAGATTCCGCGTCTGCTTAAGTCACAGATTTCCTTCATGCTTTGACGAAGGTCGTGAGTCGAGACTCCTTGCTGCCCGGTAATCCAGGAGGCGAGCGTTAACCCGAGTGTGTAAACGTCTGTTGCTGGCGAAAGTGCGCCACGCAGCATTTGTTCGGGTGCACAACACGTTGGTGTAAGTGCGGTCCGAGTATCTCTTTGACGTTCAGGGAAGGGGTTTGGAAACTGACCAGCCCTTACCGAAAGCTCAAGGTCGAAGATTACTGGTTGAAGCGATGAGCGAAAGCGGATGTTGTTGAACGTCAGGTCTGCGTGGACCCAACCTCGGTCATGAACCAACTGAACAGCTTCGCACAGTTGTATCGAAGCAGTCAGGAACGAGCGCACTGACGTCAGTATGGGATGGAGTCGATTTTCCATCGGCCCATCGTTTTCGAGGTGTTCGCACACAAACCCTTCGCCACCGCTCGAATCAACGACTCGTTCGAATACACGCAGAAGCCCTGGGTGATCTTGGTTGTTCAAGAAACGCCAGATCATTCGATTACGCACGATGCGCCTTCTGACAAGTAAGGCTTCCTGACGACCTCTATTATCCCTAAAGGGTTTCACGATTTTTGCGATACGCCCGTCATCGAGCCTATATATGATGTGCCTGGCTCGGTCTTTCAACATTCGAGCACCGACCCTGCCATCACTTGATTCCACCCAGCATTCTGAGTTGAGCATCTACCATCTCCATTAAAATCTTGTGTCGACAAGCACGAAAGATACTAGAAAATGGTTTGTAGGTCAAGGGGTGAGTGTAGTGGATAAAATACATGGCTATAGCGATGTATTCATAATGAATCTGCTTTTAAAATATTGCCTAAAATTAGCCAATATTTTGTTAAAAACTCTTGACAAAACGGCCAAAAAGTGCTATATTGGTAACATCAAAATGATCATTAGATCTTCCACTTTCGCGTAAAGCTTGGGTGGATTATAGGGGAGAGAGCTACAGCCATCCGTAGTCCCAAATGTGGGGTGGTG
>Ga0066609_10002272_pt1 | contig 10258 bp, 11 predicted proteins | sample SaaInlV_DNA_150m_FD_60378 | JGI IMG/M metagenome (GOLD analysis project Ga0066609, IMG submission 60378) | Marine microbial communities from expanding oxygen minimum zones in the Saanich Inlet - SI075_LV_DNA_150m | ecosystem: Environmental > Aquatic > Marine > Unclassified | place: British...
CACTTGGTATTTCTATCATCGCGCTGTTCAACCCACCAACAGGCATGTCGGAGATGTTCTATTTCGGTTGGCTGGTTACCTTTGCGGTTTCGGCAAGATTATTTTTGACGCTTTACCATATTCCGCATCTTGCCCTGGGTGCAGAGATGGCGCAGGACTACCTCGATCGGACTCGGGTTTACAGTTTCAGCCAGTTCTTTGGCACTGTAGGGTCTGCCGGTTTTGGGTTTCTGATGCTGACACTATTTTTTCCTACTACCGAAGAATTTTCACATGGTCTGCTCAATACAGACGGTTACGGGCCATTCTCCGTTGCTGCCGCGATTGGCATTTTTGTTTCCATCAGTCTCTGCGTTGCCGGTACCCTAAGGGAAATCCCGCACCTTCCTCCCGCCAACTTCAAAACGGTTGAGCGCCTTAATCCACGGAGGCTGTTCCGCGAGGTCACAACCGCCTTTAACAACCACTCATACAGGATGCTGGTAGGGGGGCTTTTCTGCGCCGTAATCATGCTAGGGATAGAGGGGACGTTCATGGTGTATATGTACGTTCATTTCTGGGGTATGGAAACTGAAAACATGCGCTGGATCGGACCGACAGTGTTGTGCGCATTACCCTTTTCAGTGTTGCTCGCACCAGTTCTCACAAAGCACCTTGATAAACGTAGAACGTTAATATGTTTGTCTGTTGTTATAATTGTATGCAACAACGTGATGATTTGCGTGCGACTATTTACGGATTGGCTACCAGAGAATGGTAGCGTAGAGCTGCTAGCGATGCTGCTGGCATTTATCTTTACCAGCGGTCTTGCTGGTCCAGCTATCATGATTACACTCAATTCAATGTTTGCAGACATTTCTGACGAGCAGGAACTACTGACCGGCGAAAGACAGGAAGGGATTATTTTTTCCGCAAGGTCGTTTGCCTTCAAGGCCGGTGGTGCATTCGCGACCATACTGGGTGGAATCGGTCTTGATTTGATCGAGTTCCCAAGAGGTGCGGCACCGGGCGAAGTGTCTCCAGAGGTGCTGTTCAATCTAGGCATCATAGCGGGACCTGCAACGTCAATTATCGGACTGGCGCTTCTGACTTTTTATATTGGTTATCGACTGGACAGGACCCGAATTGCGGAAATACAACTTGAGCTCGCAGCGCGTAGAGCTGAATAGCCTAACCGTATATGGCGTTTTGGCTTAGATTCTTCGCTGTTGAAAAAGCTTAAGTGGTTAAGTTACCAAAGTTCTGATTATCGTCTACAAAACCGGATAGGAAAGCGTGCATATTGCCAGGATGGCTAAGCGCAATCCCCTAGGGTGGGGTCTCTTTAACAAGCATGATATTGCCATTTACCGAGGCGATAATGCATTGTTCTCCTGCAGCAATAAATGCTTCATTAGCACTGGCGTCAAGGCGAGCCTGCCAATCGATTCCGGAATAACGGATGGCACCGCCCTCCGCTGTAATGTCCTTGCTCACCTTGACCTCGCGACCGATCATGTCGCTGCTGGTGTCAGCGCCGCCACCTGAATTCTGAAATTTTTTCAGCGGTTTCCAAAGGAGTAAGGCAATCAGGACTGTCAATACGCCCACGACTAAAATTTCTACCTCCCAACCTGAAATTAGTCCAACGCTGATTAAAAGAGCAGTGACCAGGCTGGCAATCGCAAAAAAAAGTAGTGGCCCGCTTAACCCCAGCAGGCTCAATTCCAAAATAAAACTGGTGCCGGCTAAAACATAAAAAAACCGATCATGATTAGCGTTGATGAGCTCAAAAATTTCCATTGCTTAGATCCCCGAGTCAGCGCTCGACAACTTCAATGAACTTGATACGGCAATTGCCTGGGCCACTGTATTGGCGATGTTATCGCTGGTTTTACCATCCGTGAGAACAATAGTGCTTTCGCCTGCGATCTGGCGATGAGCGGCTATGGCATCCTGTGCAAGGGTTAATAAGACCGCGGCTTCGCCCGAATCTGTGTTAGCAGCCTCTCCGACGGTCGTCAAAGCGGCAGCCTCAGCATCCGCGACAAGCCTGATCGCCTCGGCTTTACCTGTGGCTTCGAGTATTTGCTGTTCTTTGTTGGCTTCCGCCGCTAACACCTGTTCCATTTTGGCGGCCTCAGCATCGAGGACCCGAGCCGCTTTCATACCCTCGGCTTCCGTAATCGCCGCTGATTTAACGCCTTCTGCTGTCAGAATGACCGAACGCTTCTCGCGCTCTGCAGTCATTTGTTTCTCCATGTCTTCGCGGATAGATTGGGGTGGCGATATATCCTTGATTTCGTACCGGGTGACCATCACGCCCCAGGGTTGGGTAGCCTCGGTCATGGCAGACAGGATGGTGGCGTTGATGACGTCACGACTTTGGAAACACTCATCTAACTCCATGGAACCAATGGCATTACGCATGGTGGTCATAGCGAGTTGAATGACCGCCATCTTGTAATCGGTAACGTTATTGGTCGCTGCGCCGGCATCGGTTACCTTCATGAACAAGATACCGTCGATGGCGAGTGAGATATTATCCTTAGTGATAGCGGATTGAGAGGAAATGTCCAGGGACTGCTCTTTCAGGTTGCGATCTGCGGCCACTCTCTGGACAAATGGAATGATGAAGTTTAAGCCCGCGCTCAGCGTCTGGTCGTATTTGCCAAAGGTGTAGATCACGTAACCTCGGTTTTGTGGCACAAAGTAGATGCCCTTCTTTAGGGTGTAGAGGATGACAATAACGATCCACAGGATAGGGCTTGAGAGCAGGTTTACGATCATGTCCATGATGTGTTTCTCAGTTGGCTTAGGGTAGCGTAATCAAGTTGTTATGATAGCGCACAAATTCACGCTCATCTATTTCGAGTATGCTGGTTTATGACTCGGCTGGGTCTCTTGCCGGTGAAAACCGCAGTCTGGCTAAAGGCATTGGCCTTTTTGTTCCACATACCGCATCGATTACCTAACGATCGGCGTATCCCTTTGGGCATAGGCCGTGGCATATCCCTTCTTCATGGGGTATCTCCGGCCACCACATTATGCCTGGCGCAACATAATTGCCTGGATTGCCTGGATTGCCTGGATTGCCTGGATTGCCTGGGCTCTCGGGTTCGTATCGCAGCGATAGATTGTCACCAATAGTCAGGCGAACCCTTAGATTTCGCGGTTCACCCATTTTGCAAGCAAGCGGTGATGCCAGCGGACTTTGATGTCCTGATAATTTCCCAGGGTCAACCCTCCTGGTGGTTTGGCGGCCTTCAATCCACGTTGTACCTGAGCAACATTTTCCACATCTTGGTTGAAAATACTGCCGAAGTGCTCGTCTGGTCCAAGCCAATTGATTTTTGCCGCAGGCGGGCGTTCAGCCCCTTCAGGCAGGGCCACCATCATCATGATCTCCATAATGCATTTGTCCGGATCACGACCGTAGGGGCGATGCCTGTAGAAAATCGGACCTGGCCACGGCGAGATGTTGGGAAATATGTGGTACTGGATAGCGGAGGTAAGCTCTACGTCGGTTGGCTCGCCGCCCACAAAGCCTTTTGGTTCGTTCTTGCGAGCGGCATCTGCCAAAAGCTTACGGGTGGTTATGTCCTCTGGCAGGTCTTCAACGCTGCCTTCCATTTTTTGCACACCCATTTCGCTAACGCTTTCACCTCGGAAGAACATTTCTTCAATAAGCTCTTTTTCAGTAAGTTCATAGGGCAAATTAGGATTAGGCATAGGCGGAGCCATGGTCATCCTGCTCCAATTCGCATCGCCGTTGTCATAAATGTTGTACTCGGTATTTGATCCATCGCCACCGAGTAGACCAATGCTCATTTGTGGATGTGTTGCCAACACGTGGAATGCCTCCATGAAAGCTTCCTGAGCGAGTTTCCAATTAGAGTCGACTATCTTGGCGCTGTGCGTCGCCTTCCAGCGATTCGCAAATGGCCAGCGTTCAAAGTGTTTAGTAATGCCGCCAAGGAAATCCATCAGGGGTTCGGCATCGTCATCGATATTGATAAATACAAAGCCATCCCATCGTTCGCATCGGACCTCAGGCAAACCGAATTCTTCTTTGTTGACGTGCGGGAAGTCGAATTCGATCGATGGCGGTATCGCTTTTAGTGAACCGTTTATATTCCACGAGATGCCGTGGAACGGACAGCGAAATTCTGGTTTGTTGGCTGGCTCTAATTCATTGGTGCAAAGTCGGCGACCTCGATGCAGGCATGAATTATAAAATGCCTTAATCGTATCGGGTTCGGTCCGAACAAGGATAAAGGACCAATCAACGATATCGTAAACAATATGATCGCCCACTTCGGGAATATCCTGTTCAAAGCATGCCAGTTGCCAAACTCTTGACCAGAGGTTCTCGATCTCTTTGTCGCACCATTCTTGAGAGATGTAATGATCGCGGTCCAGGGGTTCGGAGCCGAGATAGGTGTAATCCGCATCGCGCAATTGCCAGGGTACCTCAACAGTTTCATCATCGAGCAGTTCCTGAATCTGCTTTCCTCGAGAGCGAGCTTCACCGGGTGCCAACTTGCTGTCCATTTCCTGTTTTGTCGTAGCCATCTTGCCTCCTCTTATTTGGTTGCCACTTTTCTAAGCTTGCCTTACACCAATTTTTCTTAATCTGACGGTACCTGTCGCTTTAGCCTGGCATGCCAGTCGCCAGCCTTGGCCTCTTTTCGGTAGGGTGTCGATGATTGAGTCCAATGCTTGCTGTTCCCGGGGCTCAATTTCAACCAGATTACTCTGACCTTCCAGCGTCAAAAATACGCAAGTCTTACACGTACCTTGCCCACCGCAAATGGTTGGCCAGGTGTAGCCGTTGCGAATTGCAGCGGCCATAATTGTCTCGTCTTCATTAGCCTCAAACGAGACACCTGTCGGCTCAACCTGTATCAACGGCGTCGATTAGAAAATTCGCCAAGGCTGGTTGCACCCTCTGCGGTCTTTCCCCCCACGTGCCCAATCATATGGTGATCGCCGTACTTCAACGAGCCGGAAACCCAAACACCATCACGGGTGAAAACACCGGTATCACCTGTCTTTGGATCTGTTACGCTAACGTTGCCGTCGTCCATGGTTTCGTAAATAAACCCGCTGTAAGCATGTCGTATACGCATATTTCATTACCTCCAGATGCTAGCGTTGGTCTCCAAGACACGGTGGAAACTAAATTGTTTCCGAAGGCCGTCCTTGGTGTTTAGTTTTGCTTGTTAACGTCAATGTTGACTCTAATGTTGTTTGGGTAGATCCCCTGTAAAATAAGTCTTGAGCCCCTTCGTCGTTGTTGTATCTGCGAAATTCAAAACTGCTTCTCAATGACGGTTGGAATTAACACGGTGTAATTGGCAAAGTCGGCCTCACCCCCATGTGGATAGCCTACCGACCGCATATCGAAAAAGTATTTCTCTGGATCATCTGGATGCGATTCCCAGTGGGTGAATCATTTCTGCAGTCATCTGGGCCCGTGAATTTCGTAAATATCCTCCAAAGAGAATAATCCTATCACCGCAAAATGTATATCCGACTACAATTATTTCAGGGGCTACTTTGTAATCAGTTAGTTTGTGGCGGCCTTGGGGCGACGCCACTAAAACGCGGGTAATGGCGGCGCAGGTTCCGTGTACAGGTAATCCGGGTACTGAATTGATTCGCAACTCACGGGTATTCGCGTCACCCCGGCCTGGCGGTTATTCATTCGCTAAAGGCAGGATCATCGACACTTTAGTCCCGATATCGATTTCAGAGGAAATAGTGCAGTATCCGCCACTTTCCTGGCAGAACTTGTCAACCATTGCGAGTCCTAAACCGGTGCCCTGGTCCGGCGATTTCGTCGTGTAGAAAGGTTCCAACACCCTCGCCAATTCAGCATCAGGGATACCACAACCTTCATCAGTGACTGAAACACAAAGATTCCCGGGTGACGAACCGGCGACTTTGGTGCCAGATGAAGTTTCAACGCTAGCCGCCACGGTGATCGTGCCCGCTTTCATTGAGTCCGCGGCGTTGTTGATCAGATTTAGCAAGCAGTTTTTGAACCAGACGAAGTCTATGTTTACGCGGACATCATCGTTAAATTGATCGAAGGTTAAAAGAATATCGTGCTCTTTTATTAAACGTCGCGCTAACTTTTCAGTCTCTTCCATAATTGTTTTAGCCGGCATCTCACTGGGTGCTGCAGGGCGTTCTCGGCTGAACGACAGGAGTCTGTTTATCAATTCGACCGCATCGATGGCTGCAGATTCTATATCTTCTATCAGTTCCTCTGAGTCTGTATCTTTATATGCGGGTTCCTCTTTAAGGAATCTTATGTTTCCCGCAATAATATTGAGCATATTGTTAAGGTCATGTACCACCCCTCCGGTCAATTGACCAATTATTGCAAGTTGCTGCTTCCTGTTGATCTCGGTCTCTTGATTTCGTAATTGTGTAATATCCTGTCCAAATATTACAAAACCATCGACTTTTTTTAGGGGGTTCAGTCTGACCTTAGCGCTGATCAGAACCAACTTGATATTACCGACGGCATCTATCAAGGGTATTTCCAGATTATGTAGCTCTTTAGTCTGCAACAAATTTATAAATAACTTTTCTATTTCATCTTGGGCATCAGCTCTCACGAAATCTGTCAGGATGTTTTTCCCAACAATTTCTACTGAAGGTAATCCCAGTATCTTTTCGACCGCCTCGTTGCATCCTTCTACCATGCCACCGATTCTAATCATAATGATAGGGATGTTCGCGACCGAAAGTGCGCCCATGTACTCCTCTTCGATTAGTGATCTGGCGGCTCTCAGTTTCCCGACCTCCAAACCCAAAATTAAAAAGCTAATACCTAATACTAAAGGCGCGAGATCAACGATGAAAAGAAGCGGGAATGCCTCGTGCACCTGCCAAATATTGACAGGTGTCTGTGGTTCATTTAGCACGTAAAGGATCCAGACTAACGCAGCGCCAGGAAACACGAGGCCAATCAGAGTGCCTGTCAGTAAAAATTTAAGCCAAGTTTTCATCGCTGCTTGTTAATCCGTAAAGGTAAACCTCAATAAGCAGAGTATAGAGAAATTCTGCATCACTTTCTAAGGAGTGATCAAATATAGCGATTTCTGATGCCCAAAAGTCCTTTTAGGCAAGTTGATGGGGATTGTTCCTTCCAGGTACCGACTGACTGCCAGGTCTATGATGTCGGGGTAAATAGAGCTCCTGGTGAAGTTTGTCAAATTAGTTTGCGATTATTTAAAGTGCTTGCGTACCTCTAGCTGCCATTGCCGACCGCGATTTTAGGAGTCTTATTAGGACTGAAAGGCAGTACGGTAAACACCTGTCACCAGGAACTTTGGTTCGTTTACATTTACATTGGTTTTTTGAGGTGCACATCAATATCCTAGGGGGTTAGAGATACGCATCAACTTATGTCGGAGACAATTGTGGCAACACTACTTTCTTATATAAAGGTCAAAGCAGGTCAAGAAACCGCATATGAGGATATGCAGGCAGTGCTTTATCGGGATACCTGGGCAACTGAACCCGGATGCCGTCGCTATGAGTTCTATAGGGGCCCGGAGCGCGGCGAGTATTATGCGCTTCTTTCGTTTGACGATTTTCAGGCATTCCTCATTCACCAGAGTAGCGATCACCACGAAGACTTTGGTGAGAAGTTCGGTGCAATCATTGAAGACCATTGGGTAAAATGGGTGGATCCAATGGATCGTGGATCCATGGGTCTTGTACCCTCTAATCCGCAGAAACCCCAAGAGAATGCAACGCCGTTAATGATACAAAACAGCCAGGCGATGCCGATTGAGGTACCAGATTGGTGGCGCGAGCAACGCAGCTAGTATTTGCAGTGTCATGTCGTCTACTTACCCCTGCAACAAATAAAATTGAAATAGCACTGGTTTTGCAGTGTTTTTATGCAAGGGTACAAAAAGCGTTGGTAATCTGGACAACAATATAAGTGCCTGTGGAGGAAACCATGGGTGAGAAAACTCCCAATCACAACCGCCAGCTTGTCTTGTCCCTTCCAGTTATCTGGTTTGATGTCATCTCCTGGCACCGCGATACCTTTCCTCCTGTATTCGTTTCTCCATTTATACAGGGTAACATTTGTGACACCAGTTTCTTGCCGAACGTCACGGACTGGCATGGCATTGGGTGGCATCATTTTCCTGACGGCTGCTTCTTTAAATTCAGTTGAATACTTGGTCATAAACTTGTCTCTCATTACGCCCTATAATAGTTGGTAGGTATATCAAGAGACGTGACAACTAGCCTGACCCATAGGGGGATAAGAAAAGTATCCTCTTTGCATAGAAAGTTTTTATCGAAATTAATGTTAGGAACGGAATTACCTTAACGTGACGACCAAGAAAAATAAAATTCTTATATGGCGCCCCTTTGAACTAGCAACTTTTCTGGATTTCCAGAATCGATGGTTAAACATGCCCAGAACACATACGTATTGATTGATTTTATGAATAAGTGCAGTTAGCCTAGCATCGCCATACCTAACATAGCCGTATAGGTGAGGTGTTTGTCAGCTAAAACTGTCTGCTGTGGCAGGTATGGAGTGTCTTGGATATGTTTTTTAAAATGCATACTTTCGTTCGGAATGCATATTCGCGAAAGGCGATTTTACTGTCTTTTGTAGGCTTATGCTTGTCGTGCCCTAATCTGTATGCTGCTCAGGCCCAAAATAGCTGGCGAAATGCCTTCGAGGTCGTTGCTAACGGCAGCTATCTCGCGGATGCCGACTCTCAGAAGCTCGGCGTTCTATACTCAACGGGCATTGACGCTCGAAAAGTCTTTGGTGGAAATAAACGTAATTTAGCGACTGTTAATCTTCAGGTCGACGTGTGGTGCACTGACAACCAAACGCGCAGAATGCCATTTTTTGAACACGACCATGATTGTGAACCCTTGGTAAGGAATGCCAAGGTTAATTTTCACGTTAGCGGTAATGGTAAACTAAACATTGAATTAGGCCATACAGAGTTACCCTTTGGTCTTGAAGTGCCTGTTTCTACCAGTAAAAGTCTTCGGACGCTTTTGACCCCAAGAGATCTTGCCATGAAGCTTGATTGGGGCGTGGGTGTTAATGGCACCTTAGGTAAGTTTGATTATTCGGCATTGCTCTCGCGCGGCAGTGGGATCGAATATAGGCACAATAAGGACCCATGGTCGTTCACCGCAAGAGTCGGCCATTCAATCAACCGGCAGAGGTTTCTGCCTGAACCTGGCTTAGGGTTATCTGTCTTTCGAGGAAACGTCCTTTTGACCGACGGTATTATCTCCAAGAGGGAGCGAATTGCTCTGGATGGAGTACGGTATTTCAATCGGTTCGGGTTGGTGTCACAATTCTCGTTTGGCGATACGGATGACAGAGATACCTGGAATGGTTTGGTAGAGCTAAATTGGAGCGACTCGATCGAGGCTAAGGTGGCCTACATCCAATATAAGAGCTACAATGAAGATTTTCAATCTGGCTGGAAACGAGCGAAAAGTGCGACTATAGGTGCGCGCTTCGGACAGATCGCTGGATTGACCTGGGCAGTCCAGTACACGAGAGAGTTCAGCTCATTCACGAACAATGGTGATCAGGATGTCATTGGTTTCCAGTTAAAATATCGTTGGGAATAGCATGAAGCATAATATATTGTTTTCAGATCGCGCGATTTTGTTGATCTTCAGTCTAATCCTGTTGCAACTATCAGCAACAAAAGCTTATGCTATCGCCTATTGTGCGATTCGCGAACCTGTTTCCGTTATTCAAGAGTTTTTCCCCACCTTTACTTCATTTCAAACCGTGGAAGGGGTAGTTGATCAAAGTGTGCGGCAAGAGATTGCAGAAGTTTTACCGGAGACTCACTTTCAGGAATTCGGCATTCACAGCCTCTATGTTGTATACCAGGGAGAGGCCATCGCTGGGTTCGTTCACGCCAGAACGGAAAAGGGGCTCTTTGGGCTTGACGAAATTATTTGGATTTTGGATGCAGATATGATGCTGAGGGATTTTAAGTTCCAGAAAAATAGAAGCGGTGCCATCTCCCAGAGTATGATGCTTCGTCTGACACCGGTGCTGGAAGGTGCAGAGCTGATGGACTTGGCGAACGTACTTCAGACGGAACCCGACTTAAGTGATCGAGATAGAGTTATCATCAATTCTGCGGTCAAAGCCTTGTTTGTGACGAAGGCTATATGGCCTGAAGTATCGAGCTCCTAATAACTACAGCAAGTACAGCAAGTACAGCAAGTACAGCAAGTACAG
>Ga0066609_10002290_pt1 | contig 10185 bp, 7 predicted proteins | sample SaaInlV_DNA_150m_FD_60378 | JGI IMG/M metagenome (GOLD analysis project Ga0066609, IMG submission 60378) | Marine microbial communities from expanding oxygen minimum zones in the Saanich Inlet - SI075_LV_DNA_150m | ecosystem: Environmental > Aquatic > Marine > Unclassified | place: British...
GGTACACCCTTATTTGATAATGATCTTTATTATAATTCAATAATAAAGATTCTTGAATCACATTCATTAATGCATCGAGTCATTATGCCTGGGTATCGAAATGATTTACAATCATTATTCTCGGCTATGGACTTATTCCTATATCCCTCTCTTGAAAAAGATACATCGCCACTAGCTTTAATAAGTGCCATTTCATCAGGCCTAGCAGTTGGTATGTCAACTATAGATAGTTTATCTGAAATTGCTGATAAGTGTAATTATATTGATATTTTTAACCCGAAAAAACTTGATGAAATGAGTGCGCTAATGAAAAAATATGAAAATGATGAAATTCGAAAAAAGATTGGATTATTGAATAGAGAAGCGGGTAAAAATAATTTTGATATTTCAATTCATGGGCAAAAGTTCCAACGGATAATTGAACAAAATCGTAAAGGTATTTAATTGATTCATTTTAATAAAAAATATTCTGCAAAGAATGAGAAAAAGTACATGGATGATGTATTATCATTAGATGTACAATCAGGAGATGGAAAATACACAAAACTTTGTCATACGTATTTAAAAAATTATACAAAAAACTCTATACCTTTCTTAACCACGTCCTGCACACATTCTTTAGAAATGGCAGCACTTTTACTTGATATTCAACTGGGTGATGAAATAATAATGCCATCATTTACCTTTGTTTCCACCGCAAATTCTTTTTTACTTCGTGGTGCGAAAATTATTTTTTGTGATAGTCAGAAGAATCATCCAAACATGGATATAAATCATGTAGAATCATTGATTACGACTAAAACTAAAGCCATAATTCCGGTTCATTACGCCGGCATTGCTTGCCCAATGGATGAATTAATTTTAATAGGAAAAACCAACAATATAAAAATAATTGAAGATGCTGCTCAAGGAATTGGTGCATTCTACAAAGAAATGCCTTTAGGAACAGTCGGTGATATTGGTTGTATTTCATTCCATGATACAAAAAATATATCATGTGGAGAAGGTGGTGCAATTTTAATAAATGATCCATTATTGAAAATAAAAGCAGAAATCATAAGAGAAAAAGGCACAAATCGTGCAGCTTATTTTCGGGGAGAGATTGATAAATATGGATGGCAATCTTTAGGGTCTTCTTATTTATTATCTGATATATTGGCTGCAAAATTATTTTCTCAATTAGAAGAACTCGACCAAATAACTAATTATAGAAAAAAAATATGGCAAACTTATTTTGACGCATTAAAATGTTTAGAAAATGAAGGAAAATTAGCTTTGCCGGAAATACCCGATTTTGCTAATCATAATGGGCACATATTCTATTTGATATGCAATAGCGGAAAAGAAAGAAATGAGTTAATTACTTATTTAAAGAAGAATCAAATTCAGAGTACCTTCCATTATCTTTCATTACATCAATCTGAATTTTATAAAAATAAATATGTGGGTGACGATTTACCAAATTCAGATCATTTTACTGAATGTTTGATAAGGCTGCCACTTCATTATACCTTTAGTTTGGAATATCAAATGAAAGTAATCCAAGCTATAATAATGTTTTATAATTAATACAATTCTAATATAAATATTCTATATATCATTTCTGGCGAAACTGGTTTCAAAAAAACAGATGAAAAAATTCTGGATTCAATTGGGACTGTACGTAAAATGGATTATCAATCCAATTTTAATTTATTTATATTTAATACGTTTTTAAACGTTATTTGGTGCCAGACAATAATAATTTGGTTTGCTTCCATCCATGCAATTCCTGTAATCATACTCAATTATATTTTCAATAGAAGGTTAATTATTATCGCAGGTGGATTTGATGTTGCCAATGAACCGAAGTCGTCTTACGGTAGTATGAGAGGCAAATCAAGGACTGTATTGGGTAAATGGATATTATCTAGAGCTCATAGGGTTATTGCAGTTTCAAAATCAAATAAAAAGGAAATATTATTTAATGCAAATGTAAATCCAGACAAAGTAGAATTGATTTACAACGCAATTTTATTTAATGGAAAAAAGGTTAATTCGAATAAAAAAAAACAAATATTAACTGTTGGAGAAATTAATAAAGAAACATTTTTGAGAAAGGGACTGGATCGTTTTATTCAAATCGCAACAAAAATGCCAGATTATCAATTTTATCACATTGGTAAATGGACAAATAATAAAGGGAGACTTACAGATGAAATGTTTAAATATGTGGAAAGTATTTCGCCACCAAATATTAAATATTTAGGGTATGTAAATACAGAAGTTTTAAGACAATATTATTTAGAATCTAAAGTTTATTTACAATTATCGCGCCATGAAGCATTTGGGATAAGCGTAGTAGAAGCTATGTCTTATAATTGTACTCCGATTGTAACAAACTCATATGCATTACCTGAAATAGTAGGCAGAAATGGGTTTATTGTTCAAAATATTGATGAAGCAATTCTAAAAATAAAAACTGTTTTAGAGTCAGAATTATTTTCAATAGATCATTCATTATTGTCCAAATTTTCAATTGAAAATCGAAGAGATAAGTTTAATCAACTTATTTAGGTAATGATTTCATATATATTACCCATTCGAAATGAATTTGGTTTTATTGAAAAAACACTTCAATCAATTCTATCTCAAAACAATGGTAAAGACTTTGAAATTCTTGTGGCTGATGGGATGTCTGATGATGGAACACGAGAAATAGTTAAAGAATTTCAAAAGAGGAATTCATACATTATATTAATAAATAATCTAGAAAAAATTGTTTCAACAGGTTTTAATCGAGCGCTTTCGATTGCTAAAGGCAATGTGATTATTAGAGTTGATGGTCATTCGATTTTAGGCAATAATTTCACGCAACACTGTTTAAATGCATTCGAAAAAGTTGATGCTGTATGCGTGGGTGGTGCAACTGAACATGTTGCTTCCGGTTTTATTGGCTCTTCAATAAAAATTGCCCAATCTTCAATATTTGGAGTGGGTGGAGTTGCATTCCGACAAGGCTTAACCGGGGGTGAGTTTGTTGATACGCTAGCTTTTGGAGCTTATAAAAGGGAAGTGTTCGATCAATTGGGAGGGTACGATGAAGAATTGGTGCGGAACCAGGATGATGAATTCAATTTTCGACTCATTCAAAATGGTGGAAAGATTTGGTTAGATCCATCGATCAAATCTAGTTATACACCTAGGAATTCATTTATTGGCTTGTTTAAACAATATTTTCAATATGGATTTTATAAAGTCCGTGTGATGCAAAAAAGGCGTGGTTTTGCTTCCTGGCGACATCTTGTACCGGGGCTATTTGTATCAAGCATACTTTTATCTTTTTTCATTTATTTTTTAAATGGAAATCTATTTAGTTTTAAATTGATATTCATTCCATACATAGTAATCAGTCTAGGATTTACAGTTATTGCTTTTTTCAAATCACCTAATAAAATACTTTCAGTCTTTCTTTTGCCATTTACATTTTTCATCCTTCATTTTTCATATGGATTAGGCTTTTTATCAGGACTCGTTTGGTTTTGGAATAAATGGGGAGACACTGAAGTGAAAGATAGTCATTTCGTTTTCGAAAAGTTTAAATCTAATTTTGAATCAAAAATATTATAAGGCTAATAATTTTAGTAAATTTTAGATTATGAATATTCCATTTCACAGACCTGATTTACCCTCTGATTTTAATGAGATTGCTACTGAGTCCATTCAAAACGGCTGGTTAACAACGGGGAAACAGGTTGAATTATTTGAACATGAGTTAGCAACCTTTTTAGATGTAAAACATGTTGTGGTTGTTAATTCTTGTACTGCCGCATTACATCTTGGCTTGGCATCCCAAAAATTTGCACCAGGGAGTAAGTTTTTAGTCCCGAATTACACCTTCGTTTCAACCGTTGAGTGTGGTGAATATATAGGAATGATTCCTCGTCTCGTTGATAGCGCCCCTGATGGATTTAATATCGATTTAAATCAAGTTGAAGATATGTTAAAACGGGAGACAGATATTAAAGCCATTCTTCCTGTTCATTACGGTGGAATTCCTGTGGATATGAATGCAATTTTTTCGTTAGCTGACCAATACAATTTATTTGTGCTCGAAGATGCTGCTCATGCCTTAGAAACAGTATCGAATGCTGGAAAAGTAGGCAATACAAATCATGGCGCTGCATTCTCATTTTATGCAAATAAAAATCTTACAACTTTGGGAGAAGGAGGTGCATTTGCTACCAATAATGAAGTTTTAGCTCAGTCTATTAAAAACCTATCGTTACATGGCATTACGAAAGATGGTTGGAAACGATTTGATTCTGGGGCAAAATGGGAATATGATATAATTGATTTAGGGTATAAATATAATATGCCAGATATGTCTGCATCATTTGGTCGATGGCAATTAAAACAAGTGAATCATTGGCAAACATTGAGACACGCGATAGTTAAGCAGTATGTGAATGGATTAAAAAATCTTGATGGAATTCGTATTCCATCCTATGTTCCTGGGGATGGAAATGCGTGGCATTTGTTTGTAATCCAATTTAAAAACACGAATTGGAGATTAAGTAGAAATGAATTTATTGATGAATTAATTAAAAAAGGGATTGGAGTTTCCGTTCATTATAAACCTATACATATGTTGGATTATTATCATAAGAAATTGGGCTATAAATCGGATGATTTTCCAAGGTCAAAAGATTTATTTGAATCGGTGATATCGTTGCCATTATACCCGAGTTTAACCCAAGATGAACTTGAATATATTATTTCCACCATTCATGAATTATTTGAACAATATTCTGTCTAATTATTATCTCCCTATTTGCATATTAATTGATTAATATATAGTATATGGAATTTATCTCTCGCGCTACGGCTGTCCTTCTTTTAGTCGGTTTATCACCTTTATTACTCATTGTCGGTCTTGGAAATTTAATCATCCAGGGTCGCCCAATTATATATAGGCAGAAGCGCGTAGGTAAACATTTTAAAGAATTTTTTATTTATAAATTTAGAACGATGCATAATGATGATGCAGGTGTAAATACATTTAGTGCTGGTCAAATAATTACGCTCACAAAGTGGGGACGTTTTTTAAGAAAAACAAAAATTGATGAACTTCCACAGCTCTTTAATATTATTAAGGGTGATATGCGTTTTATTGGACCGAGGCCTGAAATTCCTGAATATGTATCAAAAGAGTCATTTTCATTTTTAAATATAATTAAACCTGGATTATCTGGGTTTTCATCAATCTTATTCAGAAATGAATCTGAGATATTTAAAATGATTGATTCTAATTCACCTTATAAAGATATTTTGAGCATCAAAGTAGGACTTGCAAAATATTATGTGAACAAAAAGAGTTTTATTCAAGATTTAAAGTTGGTTTTTATTACAGTTATTTCCCTATTTATTCCAAAAAGGATAGGGCATTATCTTCTCATGAAATTGTTGAAAATTAATGATAGCGTTGAATTTAATATAAAAGAACTAATCAGCGCTGTCAAATTAAAGGAGATTTATACTGAGGAAGATAAAGAGAGTATTAAATCAAATCGTCGTCAATTAATTTTTGCAGATATAATTGGAATATTATTAGGATTTATATTTGCAAGTTTTATCCGAAATGATTTTCAAATTCCAGAATTGTTAATTTCGCCGGATATATTTTTAATTTTAGGAACGATTGTGGTTGTGAAAGTACTTTCCTTTCAATTTTTTAATTTGTACAAAGGAATGTGGAGATATACCAGTGCAGTAGACCTTTTAAATATATTTAAAGCTAATGTGGTTGGGTCTCTAATTGTTATTGCGACCATCGGCTATTTTAGGGGATTTCAAGATATTCCTAGATCAATATTATTAATTGATTTTATATTAACTATTGCTTTTGCAAGTTTGACTAGACTTGGGATTCGATATTATTTTTCACATCTTTTAAATCCGCATCCTTATAAATTAGAATTGTCAAAACGAGTCATTTTAATTGGAGCCGGGAGAACCGGTGAATTTATTTGTAAAGAATTACTCAGTGATTCAAAGCATCATATTGATCCAATTGGTTTTTTAGATGATAATCTTGATTTACACCAAAGATTAATTCATGGGAAAAAGGTATTTGGTAAAATTAATAATTTATCTGATTTTGTGACCCAATATGATGAAGTATTGATCTGTTGTCCCAGTGCACCTCGAAAGGAAATGCATAGAATTATCGAAGTTTGTAAAGATGCCGGAAAACCCTTTCGCACTTTACCATCAGTATCTGAACTTATTTCGGGACAAGTTTCTGTCAGCCAATTTCGTGAAGTTTCGTTGGCTGATCTTTTAGGCCGAGATGAAATCAAATTGGATAAAGCTTTAATTACTAATTACATCCATGGGAAAAGGGTTATCATAACAGGAGCTGGGGGAAGTATAGGTTCAGAGTTAGTTCGTCAGTGTCTTAGTTTTAATCCGGCATTACTTGTTATATTGGATATTAGTGAACTTAATTTATTCGAAATTGAAAGAGAGATCCTAAGTATTCCATCTAATGTTCTTGTCAAGCCTGTTTTATCTGATATTCGTGATCTTAGAATTATGAATAAAGTATTTCAAGAATTTGAACCTCAGGTAGTTTTTCATGCAGCTGCTTATAAACATGTACCTATGCAAGAAGCATTTCCATGGGAAGCAGTAAAAACAAATGTAATCGGCACATCCAATGTCGTTAAAGTATCCCTTGAACATAATGTTGAAAAGTTTGTTATGGTTAGTACAGATAAAGCTGTAAGACCTGTGAATGTAATGGGCGCTACAAAGCGATTAGCAGAGTTGATTTGTCAAGGTGCAAATTCGAAATATGGCACTCGATTTATGGCGGTTCGGTTTGGAAATGTACTGGGAAGTTCGGGGAGTGTAATTCCTATTTTTCAGGAACAAATACGTAAAGGCGGGCCAGTGACTATTTCCGATCCGGATATGGAACGATATTTTATGTCTATTCCTGAAGCGGCACAATTGATTTTGCAATCAGGTGGAATTGGAAAAGGTGGAGAGGTATTTGTGCTTGATATGGGGAATCCAATTAAGATTCTCGATGTGGCAAATGAACTAATTCGTTTATCCGGCCTTGAACCAGAAATTGATATAAAGATTAGTTATATTGGGGCTAGGCCCGGTGAAAAGAAATTTGAAGAACTTGTATTAGATTATGAACAGATGGATGATACATCTCACAAAAAAATAAGTATAGTTACATCTTCACTTCCTTTAAATGAAGTGAAAGAGATCACAGACAGAATTAAGAATGGCGTATTAAATGAGCATGGTTATGATAAAACTAAATTAAAAAATACACTTATATCGCTTGTGCCAGAATATCAACCAGAAACAGACATGGATGAAATTCAATATTTAAGGAGTAAACCAGAAGTTCAAGCATAAGAAATAGTTATTAGACTTATTTAATAAAAACAAACAATTTTGAATTTTTAAAAAGGCTCACATGATGAGCCTTTTTTATTTTGTGATTTATTTGAAGATATGTTTCTTTTACTGAAATTATTTTGGAATTAGCAATCGGCTTAAAATAATCCACCCATCACTCATTTTCAGTTTTTTGCCTTCCTCGACACTTCTTCTATTAAATTGGATAGGGAATTCCATAATATTACAATTATTTTTAACAAGGATAGATGCAATTTCCACATCAATATCAAATCCATATGACTGTATAGAATTCAAATTTATATCTGACTTATAAAAAGCCTTACATCCACATAAAACATCCGTAAAATGTTTTTGATGAATAAAATTGAAAATACCATTCAAAAAAAAGTTGCCAAAGTCTAACAGGGATACAAACGGGTTTAGAACTTGAACACGTGCACCAAAAACTGCATCAATATTTTTATTCTTGTTTAAAATCATTCCCTTTTCCATTTCTCTCAGATCCATTTCAAGATCCCCATCAAATAAAATAATTTTTTCATGTGATGCATTTTTGATTCCTGATTGTATGGCATTTCCTTTCCCTTTATTTTTGGGGATAGAAATCAGAGTTATAAATGAGCATTTTTTGAGAAATAGAGCCGATTGATCTGTGCTCCCATCATCTACAATGAGAATTTCATTGTCTTGAGAAAAATATTCTAAGCTTGAAATGAGAGACGGAATGCTTTTTGCTTCATTATGAATTGGAATAATGATGGAATAGGACACAAAGTAATTTAAGGATGTGAAATATAGTAATTATACTTCATTCTTGACTTTTTCTTTGTGAAATTAGTGGCATATATAAAGTTCATGTTTAAATAATAACAAAAGATTACTAATAGGAAAAATTTTGCGTAGTACTATTCATTCTTACATGATGGACCCAAATCCGTTTACACTCTTTGGCACAGATCATATCATTGCCAGTATACTATTCCTAATACTTTGGATTTGGTTGCCGAAAATCGCTAAACAAAATTTATCTCCTAAAATGCAAAATAAATTAGGAATCATATTGAGCCTCATTGTGATGTCTAATTATTTAATGTGGGTTCTCCTTGAATCTTTAGCTGGTACATTTGATCCAAAACTTCACTTACCTTTTCATTTATGTCGCGCAGCAAATTTGATGATTCCAATTGTCTTGATATGGAAAAAAGAACGCTTGTTTCAGATTCTATATTTTTGGGGAATGTCAGGCATGATTCAAGGCGCTATTACGCCGGATGTAACACATGGATTCCCACATTTCCATTTCTTTAGATTCATTATTGGACATAATGGAATGGTATTAGTTTTACTATATGCTATTATTGTTCATGAGTTAAAACCAACGCTAAAGGGATTAAAAGAGTCATTTATTGCGCTGAACGGTTTTCTTATATTAGCAACAATTATTAATTTAATTTTAGATTCAAATTATTTTTGGATATGTGCTAAACCACCCACTGCATCTTTATTAGATTATTTAGGCCGTTGGCCTTGGTATATTTTGAGTACAGAAATTGTTGCAATTTTACATTTTATTGTAGCTTATTTACCATTTTACTTTATTGAACAAAGGAATAAATCTTGAAGAAATCAGAAATAATATTAACAATTTTTTTTATTGGAACCTTAATTGCAGGAATAATAATGTCATCAAAAAATTTAAAAATAATGGCGCCTATTGCGCCAATCATTAAAAAAGATGTAACCGTACATGGTGATTATAGAGTTGATAATTATTATTGGCTTAAAGAAAAGGATACGAAGCCAGTATTGGATTATCTAAATGCAGAAAATGAATATACTGATTCAAAAATGAGTCATACAGATCATCTTCAAAAACAACTTTATACAGAAATGCGTAGTCGAATCAAGGAAGATGATTCAACAGTTCCATATCAAGCTGGGAATTACATGTATTATAGTCGAACCGAAGAAAGTAAACAATATGATATTTTTTGTCGGAAATATAAAACAATGGAATCCGATGAAGAAATTACGCTCGATTTAAATACCTTAGCTCAACACCACAAATATCTTGTTTTGAATTCTTATAAAATAAGTCCTAATGAAAAATATTTAGCTTTTACGATTGATACATCTGGTGCAGAATTACATAAAATGATAATAAAAAATATTAAGACTGGAGATATTATTGATGATCATCTTTCAAATCTAGATGGTTCAGTTGAATGGGCAAATGATAGCAAAACATTATTTTATACCATATTGGATGAAGCTCATCGGCCGTTTCAACTATGGCGCCATCAATTAGGAGAGCAACAATCCAATGATGTATTAATCTATCAGGAACATGATGACCGTTTCTTTGTAGATCTGTCAAGAACGAATAGTGGAAAATATCTAAAAATGGTATTGGGAAGTCAGGTTACTACAGAAGTTCATTTCTTAGATAGGAATAATCCATTGGATTCTTGGAAATTGATTCAAACTCGTGAGCAGGGAGTCGAGTATTTTGTATATCATCATGGTGATTATTTTTATCAAATAACGAATAAGGATGCCTTAAACTTTAAATTAATCCGCAAGCCTATTTTAGGGGGCAAGGAAGACGTTATTATACCAAATCGACCCACTGCATACTTAAAAAATATTACAATGTTTAAAGACCATATGGCTGTATCTGAAAGAGTTAATGGTTCATTAACGATTCGTATATTTGATTTTAATACAAAGTCATGGCAATCCATTGAAATGGATGAA
>Ga0066609_10002322_pt1 | contig 10114 bp, 9 predicted proteins | sample SaaInlV_DNA_150m_FD_60378 | JGI IMG/M metagenome (GOLD analysis project Ga0066609, IMG submission 60378) | Marine microbial communities from expanding oxygen minimum zones in the Saanich Inlet - SI075_LV_DNA_150m | ecosystem: Environmental > Aquatic > Marine > Unclassified | place: British...
CCAAATGCAAAGCCAAACAAAATAAAGGCTAGAAATAATATATCTATTTCTGAAAAAAGCGCAAGCCTACTTAAATCTGCTGCCATAAACATGAAACATGAAAAACTAAAAGAAGCACTACTAAAATTAGCAAGAAATGCTAAGTAATTAAACAGTAACCATACTAGAGTCAAAAAGTATGGGCATGTCTATATTTTTTGTATAATTAACACTTTCCCAAGCATCTACCGTATTAATTAATTTACGAAGTAACTTATTGTTCATAAAGTGTCCCGTTTTATGCCCAGTAAACTTACCAATTATAGGGCAACCAGCTAAATAAATATCACCTATTACATCTAACAACTTATGCCTTAAAGGTTCATTTGCAAACCGCAAAGAATCTTTATTCATGACATCATAATCATTAAATACAATGGCATTATGAAGCCCACCACCTAACGCCAAATTATTCCGCCGCAATTCTTCATACTGATGTAAAAAACCAAAAGTTCGTGCGCGACTTATCTCTTTTTGAAAAGCCACTGATGACAAGTCAAAATCTAAGCTACAGTTTCCTGCAGAAAAACATTTATGCGGATGAGAAAATTCCATAGAAATATTGAATTTAGATGTACTGCTCGGTTCAAAGCATGCATACTCACCATTCTCACCGGTAACACTGATTTTTTTAGTAACTTTAATAAATCTTTTTAAATCTTTCTGCACAGCTATGCCAGCGGACTGCAATAGAAATATAAATGGAGCGGAGCTACCGTCCATAATAGGGACCTCTGGAGCATTTAGGCTTATAAGCAAATTATCTATACCAAGAGCTGAAATGGCAGACATTAAATGCTCTATTGTAGCAACTCTCACTCCATCTTTTATTAAGCATGTAGATAAACGAGTATCACCAACATTAAAAACATCAGCTGCAACATCAACTTCTGGATCCAAATCAGACCGCCTAAAAACAATGCCAGTATTTTCTGCAGCAGGCATAAACTTAACTAACACAGGTAATCCTGTATGCAAACCAATACCTTTACAGCTTATCTCACTACCAATTGTTCTTTGCTTCGTCATCTAATTTTCCAATATGATATTAATCAACAGTTTCTTCTTCATTTCTTCGCAAAAAAGCAGGTACATTTAGCAATTCATCTTCATCACTAGCGTTATCCACTTGATTGCTTTCATCTTGACGCAATAATGGAGAACGATGATATGCATCATAATTGACTGTATCTTGTCTTTTTTGTGGACGAGGGCTATGCGCTACTGCATGAGAATTAGTGGTAGGAGCTGCGGGATGAGAAGGCGCGCTAGCTGCAACAACATTATCGCTAGGATTAGCAGCTTTTGTTGTCGTATCTGTATACGCTTGAGATGGCTGAGGAGCCGCTGTTTTTCTTAAGAGCGGTGTGCTAGCATTTTCAAGCCCTGTTACAACAACAGTAACTCTTATAGAGTCGGTCATTTCTGTATCAATAACTGTTCCGACAACAACTGTAGCTTCTTCTGAAGTAAAGTTTTTAATTGTATCTCCTACAACTTCAAACTCACCAATAGACATATCAATGCCACCTGTGACATTAACTAAAACACCTTTTGCACCACTTAAATTAACATCTTCCAACAATGGACTAGAAATTGCAGATTGAGCCGCTTCTTCAGCTCTATTTTCACCAGCAGATTCTCCCGATCCCATCATTGCCATACCTTTTTCAGACATAACAGTACGCACATCAGCAAAATCAACATTTATAAGCCCTGGCTTAGTTATTAAATCAGCAATACCTTTCACTGCGCCTTTTAAAACACTATTAGCTTCTTTAAAAGCGCTAACTAATGTTGCTTGTTTGCCAAGAACAGTAAGTAGCTTATCATTTGGAATTGTTATTAATGAGTCTACGTGCCTAGATAGCTCAGCCATGCCTTGTTGAGCAACCTTCATACGCTTTGGGCCTTCAAAAGCAAATGGCCTTGTAACTACAGCAACAGTTAATATATTAAGCTCTTTAGCTATTTCCGCTACCACAGGAGCTGCACCAGTTCCTGTGCCACCACCCATTCCTGCCGCTATAAAAAGCATATCTGCACCTTTTAAAAGCTCACATATTCTATCTCTATTCTCTTCAGCAGAGCCTTTTCCAACATCAGGATTAGCACCAGCACCTAGACCTCGAGTTAATTGCTCACCAAGCTGCAAAGCCACTCCAGTAGTTGAGTTTCCTAAAGCTTGGGCATCGGTATTTGCGCGTATATACTCAACTTCGTCAACTTCTTTTGCAACATCGTCGACGATATTGCCACCAGCGCCACCAACACCAACAACCCTAATTACTGCTTTTGATGAAAAATCTTGATCTGAAAACTCAAACATAAACATTACTCCACAACTCTAAATTACTTTTTAAAAGTGTAACTTAGAAATTTACTTGAAACCATTCCTTCATTCTACCCCATGCGCCCTTCATTCCTTCTTGGCCACCATAAAAAGCTGAATTATTTTTAACTTCCTGACCTAAACCACTATGCAGTAATCCAACTGCTGTAGCAAAAACAGGGTTATCAACAACTTCTGTTTTACCTGTTATCCTAAGAGGATTCGCAACTCTTACAGGCATATCAAATATTTTTTCTGCTAACTCTCTGCCGCCATCTACCATTGAAGCACCACCGGTCATAACTATACCAGAGCGCACTAAATGGAAAAAACCACTACGCTTAAGTTCTGCAGCAACTAAGGAAAATAACTCCGAATACCTAGCCTCTATCACCTCTACCAAAACATTTGCAGGCACTTCCTTTGAGGAGTTCCCTGAAGAGCTGGGTACCGCGATAAACTCATCTTTAGCCTCAGTAGTTTTAAACATACAAGAACTAGACATTTTTATTTTTTCAGCACATTGCGTTGGAGTCCTTAGAACCACAGCAATGTCATTAGTAACTTGGTCGCCAGCTATCGGGATAACGGCCGAATGACGAATTGCACCATCTATAAAAACAGCAATATCAGTAGTGCCACCACCGATATCTATTAAACAGACGCCTAAATCTTTTTCATCTTCATCGAGCACCGCAAAACTCGATGCCAATTGCTCCAGGATAACGTCATTTACGCCAAAACCGCACTTCTGCACGCACTTGACTACATTTTGTACTGCACTAACAGCGCCAGTTACAATATGAGCTTTAGCTTCTAATCTCACACCAGACATCCCTATAGGGTCCTTTATTCCAGCCTGGTTATCAATAAAAAATTCTTGCGGAATCACATGCAGCATTCTTTGGTCAGCTGGAATTGCAATTGCTTTAGCCGCATCTAAAACACGATCTATATCAGGTTGATTTATTTCTTGCTGGCGTATGGCAACTATGCCATGTGAATTAAAACTACGGATATGGCTGCCTGAAACACCGGTATACACATCTTTAATTTGACATCCAGCCATCTCTTCGGCGGCTTCTACAGATTCGCTAATAGCATGGGTAGTAGTTTCTATATTAACAACTATACCTCTTTTTAAGCCTCGTGATGGACAAACACCATAGCCTATTATCTCAACAGAGTTACCTTCTTCTGGCATCTCTGCAATTAGAGTAACTACTTTTGTTGTGCCGATATCTATTGCAGCGACCACGTTCTTACGAATTTTTTTAACCATAATATATTTAAGTTGGGTTAACGAATAAGATTGCCTGAAAAACACAGTTTATTCGTATAGAGAGTATATTGCAATAAGAAAAAGGTGTAGAAATAACAAAAAAAATAGTAAATTCTCTACAGAAATAACATATTAAAAAAGTAAACAACATATTAAACAAGACGATAATAATGAAAAATGTTTGCGACACCCATGTAAATTTATAGAGCTAATATAGCGTATTTTTTATAGCTAGCAGTGCTAAATTTATATGCGCGAGCTAATAGCCACTTCATAAGAAGTATCAATGCATCTATGGCAATCATTTAAATTTTCAATGTTATTGAAACTTTCTTTATCTAGATTAAAAGTATCAGGGTGAGAATCAGGAGATGTATGGAAGGCCAGGACATTGCGCGCATCCTTATAATGCAGATCATCAAGCAAATCTTTTTGGAGCTTGGCCATTGTGGTTTTTTATTGCAGCATCAGCTCCTCTACCTAGCAACAAAACAATCATAGCTAGATCTCTCCGAATACAAGCCATATGCAATGCTGTATGCCCCAAACCCTGCTCCTGATAATTAATCTCAGTTTTCATTTCAGGGAAGTATAATAGTTTTTTAATTAAATCACATGAAGAAACAGCAAGATCAAACCCATCTCCACATTTATCTGTATAACCTTTTGCAGCTAATAAAGTAAGAGCGTTATTGTGTATTTTCATTATCTTTTTAGGCGGCCTATTGAATAAGCTGCAAATAAAATTAACTAACTGCAGCTCCATTTGCGTAGCGCATATCAATAGTCTTTATAACTTTATTTTTATTGCGCGTGATTATCTTAGGATAATAATAACTAAATTTGTCAATTGCAGTGTTAAAATCTACTCTGCCTAGATGCACTAAAAGCGGGTTTGAAAATGCAACATCCCAGCCCGCATCATGACTATATTTTAAATATTTAATTTTTTGTGGCAAAACTTTATTATTTGCAACTGCTTTTTTCAAATATCCTAAAGCAGAAAAAACCAACTCAATATTGCTCTCTGGAGCTTCTAGGTATGGCAAGTCATCAGATACGCACTCTCTACTTGGCCTAAATAGCTTCCCAGACAAACTAATTAAACCATCTTCACCGTAATGAGCAACCGGAATTTTCTCTTTAATATTGAGGGCTATTTTGTCTGGAAAAACACGGTAAACCTGCACATCCTCAACCCATGGCAACTCACTCAAGGATTCTTTTATTGAACTTAGGTGCAGATACAGCCAGCCTGGCTCTAGCAAAGGATCTATAGCACTTACAATTTCATCATTACTAATATTTAATCCTTCTTTTTTTATCTCAACATCACCGACATTCCACTCAAGCATATTAAAATAACTAATGGAAAGCGCTAACAACAATGCATATACACTTATTTTTAAAATTTTTCTGATTGACACATTATTTCTCACGATAAAACTTCATTTGTTTAGTTTAAGAAAAAACTCAATAAAGCGCAAATTTAAATATAAAATTGGCTGCATTAAACAGAGCAAACTATTCCATTATATTTTAAGCTAGTCTATAATATTTGTTTTTATGACAGCACTAAAAAGTGATTGCAATTGATAAAAATACCTAGGATATGCAAATGAAGAACCTGACTGACAGCCTTAATGAACGCCAACTAGCAGCAGTAACGACAACTGATGAAAACAGCCTTGTAATTGCAGGTGCTGGCAGCGGCAAAACCAAAGTTCTAATCCATCGCATAGCTTACATACTAGAAAACTTTCCAGTTTCAACTTTTAATATTTTGGCAGTAACTTTTACAAATAAAGCAGCCAATGAGATGAAAGAGAGAGTTGAGCAAATGCTAGGCAGCTCAATTGGCGGCATGTGGATAGGAACATTTCACGGACTTTGCCACAGAATGTTAAGACAGCATTATCTTGAGGCGGGCCTACCAGAGACTTTTCAAATACTGGACCAGGATGATCAAAATAAAATTATTAAAAAAATTCACAAAGCCATGGATCTTGACGAAACAAAATGGCCACCGAAAAAGTCTGGTGCATATATAAACCAAAAAAAAGAAAGCGGCTATGAAAGCAAAGATATTGTTGCTGAAAACAACCCTCAAGAACAAACACTCTTAAATGTTTATCAAAGCTATGAAAAACAGTGCAAAATAAGCGGATTAATTGATTTTGCAGATCTACTTTTAAAAACATATAAAATGTTAAAGAACAATAATCACCTACGCGCCCAGTACCGCGATCGTTTTAAATTTCTTTTAGTTGATGAGTTCCAGGATATAAATAACATACAGTACTTATGGCTAAAAGCAATTGCGGGGCTCCTGGATGATAGCAGTAATACTAACACAGTAATGGTAGTTGGCGATGATGATCAATCAATCTATAGTTGGCGTGGCGCTGAAATAGCTCATATATTAAGTTTTTCTAAAGAATTCCCCAATGTGAAAACAGTACGATTAGAGCAAAATTATCGCTCCACCGGCAATATTCTTGCTGCTGCAAATGCTATTATTGCCAAAAATGGTGGGCGCCTTGGCAAGTCTTTATGGACCGATGGCGATAAAGGCTCACCACTCTATCTTTACCACAGCAATAATGAAGCAGATGAAGCAACATTCATTGCAAACCAAATAACAGCATGGCAACAAAACGGCGGTTCACTTCAAGATGTTGCAGTTTTATATCGATCAAACGCACAGTCTCGAATGCTAGAAGAAATATTCAACCACCATCAAATACCCTATCGCATTTATGGTGGCTTACGCTTTTTTGACAGAGCTGAAATTAAAGATGCGTTAGCTTATATGCGCATAGTGTCGAACAACGATGATAACGCTGCCTTCGATAGAGTTATAAATCAGCCTGCTAGAGGCATAGGAAAACAAACCCTAAATAACATCCGTGAATTTGCTAACAGCAAACAGATATCGCTATTCAAAGCAGCAGAAGAAATGCTAACACTATCGATGCTATCAGCACGCGCTAGTACTGCAGTTACAAACTTCATTAATTTAGTCGGTCAAATGCGCGTAGATATTGAAGCTAAAACAGTAGGCGAAGCCGCATCTATTATTATAGAGCAAAGTAAACTAGTAGAATTCTATAAACAAGATAAAAAAGAGCAAAGCCTAACAAAAATAGAAAACTTAGAAGAGCTCCTTAACGCAGCACAGATATATAAAAACCCAAATGATAGCGAACAAGACCCAACTTTAAGTGAGTTCCTCGCACATAGCATTCTTGCCACTGGCAGCAAGGAAAGCGATAAAAAAATACAAGCTGCAGTAGATTTAATGACGCTTCATTCTGCAAAAGGTCTAGAATATAAAGTCGTATTTTTAACTGGGCTAGAGGAAGGATTGTTTCCACACAAAATGTCACTCCTAGATGGTAATCGACTTGAAGAAGAAAGACGCCTTTGCTATGTGGGCATAACTCGTGCAAAAGAAAAACTATGCATAACTCATGCCACAACAAGACGCCTTCATGGCAGCGAAACCTATCAGACCCCATCTAGATTTTTATATGAACTACCCCATGAGTTGATTCAAGAAATCAAATCAAAACAAACTAGCAGCTATAAAAGCAAGCCACAAAATTGGCAATCACAGCAAAACAACACAAAATCATATAGCCGCCCAACAAAAGTTAAAGACGATGGGAAAGACAGTAATAGCTATCGCTTAGGCCAGAAAGTACAACATGCTAAATTTGGCAGTGGTGTTGTTTTAAATTACGAAGGTGATAAGGACAATGGCAGAGTACAAATAAAATTTAGAGGGCACGGCACAAAATGGTTAGTCACAAGCTATGCTAAACTTAATACTCTAGACTAGGAATCATAATGCTTCGCCACAAATAAGCTTAGCATATAAGACACATATGAAACCGCTACCCATGCAGGCATAGTCAATCCTAGAAAGGCCCATTTTATTTTGCTACATTCAGAGCCGCCATGACTAAACAACTGCATTATAACCTGTGGCAATGGCATCATTTTAAGCATAAAACTAATATCTGGCAAACACGCAGAATTAGCAACAAGGGCAGCATTTTGTTGCAACCATAAGTGTCTCCATGAAACTAACAAACCTAAAACACAAACGATAAAAGAGCAAATACGCAGACCGCCAACTTTAGCCCCTCTGCTAAGATACCAAAGCGATACAAAAGCAAGTAAAATTAGTAGTAAAATAAAGCAGCGCTGCACCAAACATAATGCACAAGGAGTTAACTTAACTATATATTCAAAGAAAAAACTAGCACTCAGCATAAAAAATAAAAAAAACAACTGCAACCATGCAAACTGTTTCCGAGTAACACCCATAAACCACTCCCTCATAATAACTCCTTGCTAAACAGTGTCTTACAAAGAAAATATTGCGCCCAGGTTTAAAACCCGCTACAATGACCCCATATATGGAATAACGCAACTCTAATCTTAATCCAGATAAGAGACCATAATGATGATTATTCTACTTCCAAAATGGAAATAAATAAATAGGAGTCTAAGTAAATGTCTGAAAAAAATGAAACTGTAGCAAGCTCAACTGAATTTAAGCAAGATGGCAGTGAGTTTAAAGCAAAAATAGCAGAGCTTGAAGAACAAATAGCAGCCTTAAGTAGCAAATCTGATGAAATAGAAGCAGAAAAAGAGCAATTTAAAGATATGTCTCTACGTGCTAAAGCAGAACTAGATAATACGCTCCGCAGAACAAAAAACGACATAGATAAAGCCAGAACCTATGGCAGCCAAAAACTCTTAGAAGATATAATTCCTGTAATTGACAGTCTTGAATTAGGCATTGAAAATTCACAAACAACTGAAGCTGAAAAAAGCCACGCTGACGGCATGAGTTTAACTTTAGACCTGCTAATGAAAACCATTCTCAAACATGGGGTTGAGCAAATAAACCCAGTTGATGAAAACTTTGACCCTCAATACCATGAGGCGATGACCCTGCAACCTAGTAAAGACCATAAACCCAATAGCATTATCACCGTTCTACAAAAAGGTTACATGCTCAAAGACAGGCTGATTAGACCTGCTAGGGTTATCGTTGCAAAAGAAATAACGTAAAATTTATAACTAGGTCTTGAAAAATGATAGTTATGCCCGCACATAATATATATGAACCAAATTAGCTAACTAAAATAGACCAAAGCTAACTTGGAGAGCTGTAATAGTTAGCAAAATAAACAACAAAACTGGAGATGACAATATGATTATCGGTATCGATTTAGGAACAACTAACTCATGTGTTGCAATACCACAAAGTGGCACGACTAAAATAATTGAAAATGCTGAGGGTGCACGCGTAACCCCATCATACGTTAGTTTCAAAGATGGCGCTGAAAAACACATGGTTGGTAATGCTGCAAAAAGACAGTCTGTAACTGACCCAAACAACACTTTATATGCAACCAAACGTTTTATGGGGCATAAAGCTTCTGATGCAGTAGTGAAGAACTGTAATGTTTCTTATAAAATAACAAAAGCTGGCAATGGTGATGTAAGATTTACAATTACTCAAGACGGCAAAGAAAAACAAGTATCACCTGAAGAGTGTGCTTCTATTATATTGCAAAAACTGAAACAAACTGCTGAAGATTATTTAGGTGAAAAAGTAACTAAAGCTGTTATTACAGTTCCTGCATATTTCAATGACGCGCAGCGCCAAGCGACTAAAGACGCAGGTAAAATTGCAGGCCTTGAAGTTCTACGTATTATTAACGAACCAACTGCAGCAGCACTTGCATATGGCATGGATAAAAAACAAGGTGACCGCACTATCGCCGTTTATGACTTAGGTGGTGGTACTTTTGATGTATCTATCATAGAAATAGCTGAAGTAGATGGCGATCATCAGTTTGAAGTTCTTGCAACAAATGGTGATACATTTTTAGGTGGTGAAGATTTCGATGAAGCTTTAATTCAGCACTTAATTAAAACCTTTAAAAAAGAACAAAGCATAGATTTAGGCAAAGACCCTCTAGCGATGCAAAGATTAAAAGAAGCTGCAGAGAAAGCAAAAATAGAGTTATCTTCAGCAATGCAAACAGAAGTAAACTTGCCTTATATTACTGCAGGTCAGGATGGTCCAAAGCATCTTAGCATCAAACTTACCAGGTCTGAGTTTGAATCTTTAGTAAAAGATTTAGTAGAAAGAAGCATCAAACCATGTGAAACTGCACTAAAAGATGCAAATCTTAAAGCAAGCGATGTCAACGATGTTATTTTAGTTGGTGGTCAAACTAGAATGCCTTTAGTACAAGAGACAGTTCAAAAATTATTTGGAAAAGCTCCAAAACGTGACGTAAACCCTGATGAAGCTGTGGCCATGGGCGCTGCAATTCAGGCTGCTGTACTGACTGGTGATGTTAAAGATGTGTTGTTATTAGACGTAACCCCGCTATCATTAGGATTAGAAACCATGGGCGGCATAATGACTA
>Ga0066609_10002345_pt1 | contig 10050 bp, 7 predicted proteins | sample SaaInlV_DNA_150m_FD_60378 | JGI IMG/M metagenome (GOLD analysis project Ga0066609, IMG submission 60378) | Marine microbial communities from expanding oxygen minimum zones in the Saanich Inlet - SI075_LV_DNA_150m | ecosystem: Environmental > Aquatic > Marine > Unclassified | place: British...
CAGAATAGCGCTATGTTGGCATTCTGTAAAAATTTGGGAGTCAAAACGAAAAAAATTGACGACTTCAAATTAACAGCCCAAATCACTGAAGCAGATGGGAAGAAATATGGTTTCCCATTAGGACACAGAGAAGGCGTCCATCTGGATGATGGTTTTAATATTGTTGAATATGAAGAAGACTCGGAAGGTAATGAAGTCGCCGTAAGAAAAGGATTTGTGCGTGTTTCAAAGACTGGGAATAACGTGGAAGATCCTAATGATTATACCTATGCCAAACAATTATTGGGCTCAAAGGTATCCGAAGGAACTGTCGTCATGGAACATCCAGTCTTAGGAATGGATGCGAGGATCAAACTTGGTTACGTGGTCGCTGGGATGAATATTACTAGAGAACATTCTCGGTTACCTAATTTTAGTTTTATGGGGGCTGCTGCTGGTCAATACGTGTTTGCTGAAGGTGATGGTGAGCCTGAATTTACTGAAGACGGTGACACGCTTAGCCCTGGAGGTGCAACTAGTGCAGCGGGTATGAATATGCATTTAGCATATAATGTTGCTCCTATAATCAATGTATCACAGACATTCCTGGATATTGACATAGGCGTGTATTTCCCATTAGTTAAGATAGATCTGGATGCGCAAGCACTCCCCTTGATTATATCAGCTAATTTTGGTGCAACAAAAAAATTCCAAAATGGAAGATCTAATGTAAGCGTTGGTTTGTATGGAGGCATGGATATGTTTTCGCTGAATGGTTCTATAAAACAAACATATGGTGATGATATTACATATTCATACTCTGTCAGTGCACTTGGTTTCGGCGCTACGGTAGACTATGAAATGATGTTCACCCCAGACATAAGCATCAATTTTGGTGCCGGATATAGACTTGGATTGGCTCCAAGTTCAGCTTCGATTACCGTTGGTGAAGGTGAACCTTATGATTTAACGGAACAATATACAGATTTTGATGATCGTTATGGAGATATGAAACTAGGTGGTTTAAGACTCAATTTCGGAGTCAACTATGCCCTAAGTGAACTGCCAGTAGATGTATTTGGATTCTTAGACCCATACAAGAAGTATTAATAGGCTACGTTAATAGATGATTAAAAATGGGGCAGATTAGCGTCTAATATAAAAGATGAAACTGCCCCATTTATTATTATTGAATAAAAATCAGGATAAAGAATTTAAATCCCTGAAAAGGAATTAAGATTAAATAAAAGGAATATTAGAAATGCGACAAAATAAAATATTATTTGCAATCATATTTTCACTTATTAACGGTATTGCTTTCTCCCAGCTTCCGGTGTCTAAACAGGCAACGCTGATTGAATCAGTTTCTTCATCAGAAGTAATGATAGAAGCAACTGGTATTTATAAGGGGAAAGGTAAAAATGATCGAAAAAAGAAAAAAGACGTAGATAAAAATGGTATGTCTGGTGCAGCAAATGATGCAAAAAAATCTGCCGTATACTTCGTCCTGTTTAGTGGAACAGACCCTTTGCTGAGCACATTAGATGAGCAGCAGAAATTTAGCGCAATACAAGGATTCTTCTTTACTGATGATAATGTTTCAAATTATATCACGTATGAAGACACTCAGGTTATTAAAAAATTAAAGACAGATGGTGGTAAAGGCTTAAAACTTGTTAAACGTTATAAAGTAAACAAAGAATTGCTTACCAAGGATCTTGAAGCACGGAATATTTTAGCAGCACGTTCTGATCTTGCTGAAACCATTGGTAATCCCTTTATCATGGTATTGCCTAGTGTCAAAAAAGGCAAAAGTCCTATTGATGCATTACGAACTAACCCCACATATAAGCATGCCGCTGCCGTAGTGGAAAGTTACCTCACTGCACGACAATACGATGTTATCGTTCCTGAGCAACAAGAATCCATGGAATCTTTGAATGCTGCACAAATGGATCTAGGTGACAGAGAAGAAGACTATGCTTACCAGCTGGCTCTTTCGGTTGGTAGTGATGTGTATATTGAATTCTCTGGTGTACAGGAAGATGCGGGATATGGTACGAGAAAGTATGCGATTACTGTTAGAGCCTTTGAGACTACAACGGCCAGACTCCTAGGTACAGAAACCGGGTATAGCCAAGGAAGGAAAGGCGAACTTATGGTCTCAGTTGAAGAAGCCATGAATGATGCTATCGATAAGGTTTTATCCAGAATTACAAATTATTGGAAGAAAGATGTTGACAGAGGAATTCAGTATAAACTTATTTTTAATATTTCAACAGATTTTGATGAAGACCAAATAGAGGAGATTCAATTTGCTTTGATGGATGCCATAGAAGAAATGTCAAAATCTTCAAAAGAAAACATTGTCACGAATCAAACAGTTGACTATTTAATTTGGTGTGATCCTAAAAAATATGATAAATCTTCCAAGGTGTATCGTTATGTAAAGAAATATTTTAAAAAGGAAGAAACAGAAGGTACCCTCAGAAAGGTAAATGTCAATCGCAAGATGATTCTTTTAAAAGTTGATTACGAGTAAACCCTAATTTAACACAGGCTGTTATTATGAAAATTATTATTAGTAGTATTTTAAGTTTTTCTCTTCTTTTCGCTGCAGGTGAGCCCACATGGTTTGCAAGAGGGGAACTACGACAGTATTCAATAAGATATAATTTTGTGGGTGTTGGAGAGGGAACAACCTTTTCATCTGCGCAGAGTGCAGCACAGGCAGCCATTGCCGCTCAGCTTGAAGTTACTGTTGCGTCTACCATAGAAATGCATACTGAAGCCATTGAAACCGAAAACTCATCCTACTTTCGTGATACTTTTAAACAAAGTACAGAGTCTACGATTAATCAATCAGTAAAAGGTATAGAAGTCGTTAAGAAACAAAAATCAAATGGTAAGTATTACGTTTTTGCTGTACTGAATAAAACACAGTATATGAATAGCCTGAAAGTAGAACTGGATCAATTGTGGACTAAGATATCAAGCTATGTGGGCGATGCTCGTGGATTCACAAGGGAAGGCCGAATATTTCCTGCACTTGAGAATTACATGGATGTGCAGGAGTTTATTCCAGGCTTTTATACCAAGAAAGCATTTTATGATGCACTTTCACCCATACCATTCCGAATCTCACAGGATATTACTATGGGGAATGTATTAACAGAGATGCGCGATATTTTATCCGGTGTAAAGATAGAAGTTGAATCTGGAAATAAACAATCTGCTCTGATCGGTGGTCCCTTACCAAATCCACTGGTTTTTAATGTTTATCTAAAACAAAAGAAGAACAAGATTCCGATCCCAGGCATGCCTCTTATAATAAAATATGAAGATGGGAAAGTTGTCGAAAGGGTCACTACCAATGAAGATGGAAATATTGAGAGTTATGTAATTGCAAATCCAACCGACAAGAAAGGTGGTAAAGTATTTGCTAGGCCGAATCTTACAGGTCTGCCAGCATTCTATAAGGGATATTTGAAAAATGCAGAAGCATCAGCCACATATAAAATCACAGATTCACCTCCAATTACATTTACTTTGACTATTGTAGATGAAAGAGGAAGAAGGCTTAAGAAGGTGGAAGATAAACTTACAAAGAGTATTGAGAAAATGGGGTATTCGGTAGGTTCTGATGCTGAGCTTGCACTTGATGGCAATGTGACAATTATAGATGAAAAGGAAGTTGACGGAAAGAGTGGAAGACAGTACCTAGTTACTGCCGAGTTGGACATGTTCATGGTTGTGAAAATGAATGGTGATAAAGTCGCAAGTTTTGATGCTCGTGGTAAGGGATTATCTAAAAAGAATATTAAAGATGCTAATAAAAAAGCATTACGAAAATTAAAATTGTCCAAAAAGAACCTTGCAGGAATGCTTGCCGAAGCGGATGAAGAGTTGAAACGGATATTTAAGAAAAAATCAGCGGAAAATTTGCAGGAAGGAAAAGCATTTTATGCGCAGGATAAATTAAAAAAGGCTATTGTTCCTCTTACAAAAGTCACACATGACGAAGGGCAGGTCGATGAAGCCATTCAATTAATAAGCGAAATAAAAGATGAAATAAATCGACGAGAGAGTGAAAGAATAGCACGTATTGATGCCGAAAAAAGAAAAAAACGTGAACAAGAGATGGCATTAGCTCAGTTGGCAGCCGATATAGAAAGGGCTCGCCAGCAGGCGGAATTGCAAAAAGCTACAACTTTGGCTAATGCTCAAGTGTCTTCGGCTCAAATTGCAGCAGATGCTGAAAAGACTTCTGCTCAAGCCTTCATTGATGCTACAAAAATTGCTGCAGACGCAGCAAAAGCAACAGCCCAATCCAACATTGATGCAGCTAAGATATCGGCTGATGCAGATGTAATGGTAGCAAAATATGGAGTTGATGAAGCTGAATTAAACGCACGTGCCTCCGATGCAGCTGCTCAAGCAGAAGAGTCTAAGATCGCTATTGAACAGGTGAAAAAGGAAACTGAGCAGGTGAAGCTACACCAATTGAAAGCTCAGAAATCAATTATTGTTGCAGAAGCAGAAGCGAAAGTGGCCAAAACAAATGCCATTGTCTGGGCTGCGCGCTTGGCTGAAGAACAAGGTAAAAAGACAGAGCCTGTTTTCACACCACTAACGGATGAAGAAAATGCATTAGTTGGTGATTGGAATTATCTGGGGACTATTAATCCAAATACGACAGATGAAGATTATAGTGGGGCTGGCAGTATTTTTTCAATTGCTAGTGATCGAACATTTAATGATGAAGGTACAACAGGTAGCTGGAGCGTTAAGAATGAAAGTTTTCTTGTAAATAACAGCTATCCACTCCCTTTTACATTAAAGGATGCAAACCTGATTATGTCTGTGGATGTAAATGGCACTCAATATCTTAGGATATATGAGCGATATTAGATTAGGCAAAGTTGTGCCATCCTAATTAAACTAAATATAAGGAAGAATAATCTTCATTATTCAATTGAAAGGTAAATCAAAATGGCAAAATATTTGCATATTATTTACTTTATCACTTTGTTAAAAATTTACGCTTGCTCATCTATTCCATGTGCAAAATCCATGTATTTTGTAGAAAGTTTCAGATATAAATATTTATTATAGAAAAAAAACGAGCTTAAATAATGGAACAAATAATAGAACAAATAACACAAGACCCTATATCAATGATTATTGTGGGTATTTTAGCCATCATCATTATTTTGGGTATCGTTAAACGTATATTTAAATTATTGATATTTGCTCTATTATCTTTTGTGCTTTATATCGTATATCTGAACTACACCGGAGAAAAGCCCCCTACGATAATTGAAGAAATCATGGATGAAGTGGATGTGAAGAAGATTCAAAAGAAGACAAAAGAGTTAGAAAAAGATGTTGGAAAGACCTTGAAGAAAGCCCAAGAAGATTTAAAAAAGAAAATAAAAAATATTGAATAACCAATTGGGTATGATGACAAATATCTTAAGAAATCATCTAAAAATTATGAGACATAATCTGTTCAATATACCATAAAATAATGCGTCAATAAAAATTTGAACTAATGGAAATACTATATCAACAATGGAGAAAAAGTTCTATTTCAATTTTTATATTATTTTACTTTGTTTTCATTCATCAATTGAACTCAGAAAATATTCCATTTGGTAAAGTAACCCTACCCCTTGGAAAAGTGCTGGTATCAAGTGCTGAAAAGGAAGAATGGCAAAAAGTCAAATTTAATCAGCAGGTATATAAAGACGAAAAAATCAAAACACTCAATAAATCCCGTTGTGAAGTGAAGATTGATAGAACTCAGATTGTAAGAATAGGTGAAAATGCGATCGTCCATCTAAAAGTTCCTACAAATGGAGATAATAGTATATCCATCGAATCAGGTCATGCATGGTTAAATGCAAAACCAGGACAAGGAAAGAAGGTCAGGGTTCGAACTCCAACAGCAGTTGCGGCGATCCGGGGGACGATATACAGAGTAGATTGTACGGATAATCATTCCACATATAACGTATACGATGGGAGTGTAGAAGTAATACCATTTAAGGATGATGGAGTTACACTTGAAGATACATCCTTTAGTGTTAGTAAGGGCGAATCATTCACTTTCATTTCAGATTTTGAAAAATACAAAAAGGAACAAGAAGACGCACAGAAGAAATATCAAAAAAACCAGAAGTTTGATTTTGCGCAGTATATGAAACAGCAGACAGAAGGTTTAGATGATTTTAAGGCAGATCAGTTAAAAGGTTTCGAAGAGTTCAAATCTGGACATTTTAGTCGAAAAAAAATTGATACAGATACCGATACCCAATCAGATTGGGTTCAATGGAACTTGGATAGGGATCGGTTAAATAGCAAATAATAAAGAACATATAATAATATAATATGGCTGGAATTATGGCGCATATGGCTTTGGGATGTTAACAAGTGTCATCTTAGTAGGATACATGGTTACACTCTCTATGTGGGTTGCCCCGATTGATTTTATTGTAGGTTCGTGGGCCTTACAATGTATGAAAATGGAAAAGTTGAACCCAAAGGATTTTTAATTATATTGGTAGGCTTTTGTCTTTTTGTTTATTATATCATTGTTTTTTTATTAAGTATTATTAACTTGGAGTTCACTTTGGAGTATTTAAATGATTTTAGTTAATATGTGTTCAGTAATACATCTTCATAGTTTATTACAATCTAATGAAAGATGAATAAAATGAAACTACTGGTGTATTTATATATAATCTCCATCCTTATAATAATACATCCAATTGATGCTCAAACAACTTTTGAAGAATTCCGTAAAAAACAGCAACAGGCACAGCAACAGGCTTTTGAAGATGAATTAAGTGAATTTCAAAATTATGTTGCTGAAGTTACATCCCAGTACGACGCTTATGAAACACAGCAGGCAAAAGAATTTGAAGAATTCAAAAAAGATGTTGAAGAGAAATGGCAGGAATTCAAAGCACCATCCAAAAAGGAATATGTGGAATATGATGATGACCTTGATTCCAGGGCATCTGTTGATTTCGAAAAGGGTGAAATCACAATAGAAGTGATCGTAGAAGAAGAAATTCCTACTCCGGATCCTGAACCAATAAAAAAAGTTGAAAAAACTGTACCTAAACAGAATACAAAACAGGTACCGACACCAGAAGTGAAACAGGAGAAAACAAAGGTCAGAGAACCGAAATCACTTAAATCCATTGTTAAAAAAACTATTCCCAAGCAGAAAACAAAACAGGCACCAAAACTAGAAGTGAAGCAGGATATAAAAAAGGATATCCAGCCAAAGTTACTTAAACCCATTGTTGAAAAAACAAAAACTCCAAAATCTCCCGAATTGAAAAAGAAAATATCGGATCAAAAACTGCAACAAAAATTGGCAGATATCTTGAAGACGAAGGGCGATGACGGAAAACCAATGCTTAATAAGCAGGTTATGGATAAAAAAGGGAAACCAGTTACACCTGCCACAGCGAAGGCATACGCATCCGAGTTAGTTAAAAATGCGCCAGTGGCAAAAGAGACATACAAGGCCAAGGATGGGAAAAAAAGAACGATTTATACGGTAAAGGTTCCCATGAAATCTGATCACATTAACACGCGTGCGGAAAGATATAAACAGGAAGTATTAAAACAGAGCAAACGGTTTAATATTGATCCTATCATTGCGTTTGCTGTTATGGAAACGGAATCCGCCTTTAATCCCAAGGCCAAATCGCATATCCCAGCCTATGGACTTATGCAGCTTGTGCCAAAAAGTGGAGCAAGGGACGCTTATCTCTATGTCTATAAAGAAGATAAGTTTATTGATGGAGATTACCTATACCAACCCGGGAATAATATTGAGCTGGGTTGTGCCTATCTATCAAAAATTAGGCATCGATATTTTAAATCAATCAAGGATGATGAGCGCGCTTATATATGTGCGATCCCTGCTTATAATACAGGCATAGGTAACGTAGCAAAAGCTCTTGTGAATCAGCCTAAATTGAAACCTGCCTCTCAGAAAGCAAATTCAATGACTCCTGATCAATTGTATAATAAACTGCATAAGGATTTGAAATACAAGGAAGCCCGTGACTATTTAGAACGGGTCTGGACACGTAAAGATAAATATAGGAATCTTATCCAATGAGAAATAAATCAATCATCATAATTTTAAGTATAGGCTTGGTTTTTGCCCAACAGTCTTTTGAAGAATATAAAAAACAACAAGCTGAAGCTTTCAGTCAATATAAAGCATCAGTTACTAAAGAATACGAACATTACGAGCAGGCAGAAAAGGCAGCTTATGCTCAATTTAAAGAAGATGTGGAAAAACAGTGGGAAACATTCAGAAGCTCAACAAAAAAAACCTATGTTTCTTATGACGAAGATCTTCAATCTAGAGCTTCAATTGATTATGAAGATGGAGAAATTATGGTCGAAATCATTCTTGAAGAAGATGAAATCAAGGACTCCTACAATGATATCAAGAAAGAATATGAAGAAATAGACCATTTCGGGTATTTCCGATCATCTTTACTTAGAAATAATTTAATGTTTGTTTTAAAACCTTTTTTTATTTTGTATGATGTCAATGTACATCTTGATAATCTGAAAGGGGAAAGACCTACATTAGCAACTGCTCGAGATAAAATTGCAAATGCAAAACTAACAAAAAAAATAACAGGCTTAATTAATGAAAAAGATGAAAATGGAAAATCTATTCTCCATAACCAATTAATTAATGCAAAAGGAGTCGTTGTAGAAAAAGGCGGGATGGCACTGGATTTTGCCAAAAAAGTCACAAAAAAAAATATGGCAAAGAAAAAGAAATATACAGGAAAAGATGGAAAAAAACGATTTTCTTTCTCCTTGAAAATTCCATTACGTCTCAATCATCAAAAACATCGTTTAGGTTCGTATAAAAAGGAAATAATCAAGCAAGCCAAACGATTTAAAATTGATCCAGCTATTGCTTTGGCGATTACTGAAACAGAATCCGCTTTTAATCCAAAAGCTACATCGCATATCCCTGCTTATGGTCTCATGCAACTCGTTCCAAAGAGTGGTGCCCGAGATGCTTATCTCCATGTATACAAAAAGGATAAATTTCTAGGGAAACGATACTTATATAAACCAGATAATAATATTGAATTAGGATGTGCTTATCTAGCCAAAATCCGCTATAGTTATTTTAAAAAAATAAAAGATGATGAAAAAGCTTATATATGCACTATAGCAGCCTATAATACTGGTGCAGGAAATGTAGCAAAAGCTCTTACAAATACAACAAAATTGACACCTACTGCCAAAAAGGCTAATTCAATGTCTTCAAATAAATTATACAAAACATTAAGAAAAGATTTAAAATACCAGGAAACACGAGACTATCTTGAGCGAGTCTGGACGCGAAAGGATAAATATGATATTTAGTTTTTAACACTACTAAGATAAAAAGATTTAACTGATATAATGAAAAATTTATTTATACTACTTATTGTTTCAATAACAATGATTTGTGCTCAGGACATACCTGACTGGATAACAAATATACCATATGACGATGACTATTATTAGGCACGTGAAGAAATCATGACGCTTAATATGAATGAATCGGAATATAAAACGAAGGTCAATGAGCAAGCTTTATTGACGATTTCAATGCATGCAATGAAATTTCTGGCCGACAAAGGGTTAACTGATATTACAATCTTAGAAGATCGTGGGGGTATTTTGGCTCGACCTTATGGTATCAATTCTTTTTTACCCAGGTTATTTGTTATTGATAAATATCAGATCGTTCAAATGGATGAAGGCGGTTTATGTCCCACCTGCATCCAGGACGAAGTAGGTGCAGTATTGGATAAACTTATTAATGAATAAACAATTTCCATCTTCTTTTCTTTTTATCCTGCTGTTTATGACGTTGGGCAGCCGTTTTTTACCCGCCCAGACCATCTCCAACGTCCAGGCCCGGCAGGAAGGGTTGGGAATCATCATCACCTACGATATGGCAGGGCAACTGCAGAAAGGTGGTGAAATAAAGGTGGGTTATTCCGCCGATGGGGGACGGAA
>Ga0066609_10002362_pt1 | contig 9994 bp, 10 predicted proteins | sample SaaInlV_DNA_150m_FD_60378 | JGI IMG/M metagenome (GOLD analysis project Ga0066609, IMG submission 60378) | Marine microbial communities from expanding oxygen minimum zones in the Saanich Inlet - SI075_LV_DNA_150m | ecosystem: Environmental > Aquatic > Marine > Unclassified | place: British...
TGTTGGTGGTAGGTTAGCTCAGTCGCTTTGTGGTCGCAGTGATGTTGATCTCATATTGGGAAGCAGGAAAAAACATGGTCGGATAAATTGGTTGCCTAACGGATCAGTAATTGCCATGGACTGGACCTCTGAACAAAGTCTGCTGCATGCCTGTATGGGAGTTGATGTTCTGATCCATCTAGCTGCTATGAATGATTCTGATTGTCTAAATGATCCTGTAGCAGCACTTCAAGTGAATGCAGTCAACACTGCTAGGTTAGTAGAGATGGCCAAACTAGCAGGTGTCCAACGTATTATCTACTTTTCAACAGCCCATGTTTACGCTCCTAAATTAGTCGGTAGAATTGACGAAACGACCTTAACCAAAGGAAGACATCCATACGCCACTAGTCATCGTGCTGCTGAAGATGTAGTGCTGGCTGCTAATGGAAGCATAGAGGGTATAGTGATAAGACTGTCCAATGGTTTTGGTGCTCCAACACACCCAAACGTTAATACTTGGATGTTATTGGTTAATGACTTGTGCCGTCAGGCGGTGACGTCAAAAATTATGGTCATGCGATCGTCTGGACTACAGCAGCGAGATTTCATAACACTTCATGATGTGACGCGAGTGATTGGCCATATAATGGACCTACCAAAGGCCAAATTGGGTGATGGGATTTTTAATGTAGGTAATGGGAAGTCAATGCAGGTCATTGATATGGTGTGGTTAATACAGATGAGATGCACAGAAGTGCTTGGCTTTACTCCAAAAATTGTCAGACCAAAGCCTATGGTCGGTGAACAAAGTGAACACTTAGATTATTGTGTAGAAAAGTTATTGAGTACAGGTTTTAACTTAAATGGAAATCCAAATGACGAAATTGATGATCTTTTGCGTATGTGTCACAAATCTTTCATAACTGCAAATTAAAATGACTAATACCCCTTTAATATCAATTGTAATCCCAACCTATAATCATGCACATTACCTTGGTCTTGCTTTGCAGTCAGTTATTGATCAAACTTATACCAATTGGGAAATTATTGTTATTGATAATCACTCTACTGACATCACAGAGAGCACTGTTTTAAGCTTAGCTAATCCTAAAATAAAGTTATTAAAAATACACAATGACGGAGTTATTGGTGCCTCTCGTAACTTGGGACTAAAAGAGGCAAAAGGGGATTGGATTGCCTTTTTGGACTCAGATGATTCTTGGTATCCAGGTAAACTTGATTCTGTAGTGCAAAAAATTCGGCTAGAAGATGGAATTGACGTATTCAGCACAGACGAAATGCAAGTGAATGAAATGACGGGTGGTAAAAAAATAATTAGATATGGGCCCTATTGCCCAAATTTCTATCAAGTTTTGTTAACTGAAGGAAATAGGGTCTCTCCATCAGCTACCTTGGTTAGGCGTAAATTCATGATTGAAAATAACATCTTGTTTAGAGAAGATATCAATTTTGTGACCGTAGAGGATTATGATTTTTGGATGTTTTTAGCCAAGGCAGGTGCAATATTCAAATTCATTGCTTCAGTCCAAGGCGAAGCTGTAGTTCATCAAAATAATGCTTCAGGACAAATGAGTAAACATAAAATAAATTTAGTTAACGTTCTTAAAGATCATGTTTTCAATGTCCAAGAATTTGAAGAAAACAAAGTGAAACTTTGGAATCTAATTAATACTCGTCTATTAATATCAGAATTTAAGGAAGAATTAGTAAATAAAAATTATATTGTCGCTTTAAGATACCTGATCTCATCTTTTTTTAGCTCTCCAATAACTTTTATAAAAATAATTTTTAAAAAAGTTATTCAGCTAACTTGAAAAATCGTACGCCATTTTTAATATTTAAAAATATCATTAGAGCTAATCATTAATGTTTATACACACATCGTCAACGCTTAATCCTATAGTCACTTTTAAAGCTATTTTTGCAAAAAAAATGAAGCAAGAAGAAAGGCTGAGATATTTCAGTTTCGCAAGAGGTGCGCTGATAACTGCGATCGAATCCATAAGGCAAAATAATAGTATTTCAGAGATTTCAACTATCTGGCTACCAGCCTTTATATGCGATACTGTAGTGATAACATTAAAGGAGTACTCGGTAAACTGTAAGTATTATAAAGTGACTGAAGATCTAGAACCAGATTTCAATGAATTAGACAAAGAAAATATCAAAAGGCAAGATTTTTTTCTATTAGTTCATTACTTTGGATTTTCAATATCTCAACAAGAGGCGTTAATTTTTTGTCGAAGTAAAAATCTATTTCTAATAGAAGATTGTGCGCACAGTATTGTCAAAAATATTGGCACAAGTAAAATCGGTACACAGGGTGATGCTGGGCTATTTGGATTGCGGAAGGCTCTACCAATCCCGAACGGGGGGGTTCTATTTCTAAAAAAAGGACCATTTGTTTTGCCCAAAACATTGCATTCATATCCTTCAGAATATAGAGGGGTCTTAAAAATGACAGTACAGTGGTTTTTTCAGAAAATTGGAATGTCTTGGCGGGTTAGAGCAAAGCACGTAAACAAGGATGTTTATCCTGTAATGGCAAAAAACTACTATTTTTTTGACTGCCGAGAACATATCGGGAAATGGTCAGAGAAAATAATTAACACCATAGACGTTAACAAAGTAGTAGTTCGGCGTCGTGAAAATTATCAAACGTTACTCAAAGCGCTATCATCTGTTGAATCAATTAGGATACCAAAACCATTAAACCTTGAAAATGAAGAAGTTGCCCCTTGGGTATTTTTCTTTTACCATAATGAGTCAGAACGGATTATCAACATGTTGATCGATAATGGAGTTTCAGCCTCAACATTTCCCACGCTGCCCGATGACGTCTTTGATAGCTCAGATTGGAAGACTGAAAATAAAATGTATAGGAATGGTGTGACGCTGCCTGTGCATCAGGATGTTACTAAAGCCCAAGTTAATAAAATGATTAAATTAGTTTTGGACTGTGCTTAGCGGTAATTAAACGGCCTATCAATTAGGTATATGATTTTTTTCGTTAATTGACGGAATTTTATTTTATGTTTAGAGAGTTTTTTATGAAAAAATTAAGTTGCGATAATAGTGTCATTTAAGCACTATCTGTTGACGGCTGGTTATCAACCACTCAGAATTTATAATTTTATTCTCAAAAAATTAGGGAAGCGCCCATCTGCTCGACTAAGAGTGTTGCTCTATCATGATATTGCACCACACCAAGAAGCTTATTTTAAAAGTCAGTTGTGTTGGCTTTCAAAATCTTGGCAGTTTGTTACACCTCAACAGTTTTCTGGAATATTAGATGGTGCGTTGCCGCTCGAACATGATAGCTTATTGCTTACTTTTGACGATGGATTCCTATCTAACAGAGGCGTTGCAGAGAGAATACTTAATCCACTAAAAATTAAGGGTATTTTTTTTATTGTTTCTAATTTTTCAAAGCTTTCTAAAGGTGACGATTGGCGCAGGTTTGTTGCTCAACATATTGATCCTGGGCTTAGGCCAGAAGATGTGCCTGTTAGTAAACAGAACATGTCAATTGATGACCTTAAGTTCCTTAATAACACGGGGCACAGTATTGGGGCTCATACGGCCAATCATATTCGTTTATCTGATACTTTGAACGATGGCTTAAGTCGTGAAATAGTTGATAGTGCTGACTATTTGGAGCAAAAATTAGGAATAAAAATTGAACACTTTGCTTACACATTTGGTGATTTATCCAGTTTTACGCCTGAAGCTTTAGCTATAGCGAGACGTCGTTTTAAGTACATACATACGGGCTTGCGCGGCATTAATTTACAAACAACTCCTTTGAGGGCAATCAGACGAGACTCCTGTTCTGCAACTGACTCACCTCATCTATTAGGCGCATTGTTAGAGGGTGGATCAGATAGGCTATATAGAAGTAGTTTGAAGAAATATGAGTCATGGGGTCAAGGAGAGGTATGAAGGTTAAAAAGATACAAGAAATATTTAATAAAGTGAAAGCTTGGTTAAAAAACCCCATACAACATCAGGCTCAATCACTATCACGTAGATATTATGTGATTGAAAATTTTTTCTTTTCAAACAAATATTCACTAGACTTTAATGGCCTTATTCCTTGCTCTCAACTTAAAGTTAAGTCAGAATTCTCAAAAAAAAATGCGACTGCATATCAGGCTTATGGAAGTCATTATTTTAAATCTTTACTAGGCCACGCAATTTCAATGGAAAAAAACCAGAGTACTTTATTGATGTTGGGTGTGGCAAAGGCAAGCAATGTATCTATGCACAAAAATATTTTAACTTTCATACAATAATTGGTATAGACTTTTCGAAAGAACTTATTGACATAGCTAACCAAAACTTATCGAATCTTGACTATACAAATATTAATTTTATCATTGCAGATGCAATCGAATGGAAGTTACCAGATGAATATTGTATAATTTTTCTTTACAATCCATTTAACGAAGTTATTTTAGAGAAATTCATATTACATAATATTAATCACTTTAAAAAACATGGTTCAATTGTATGCTATGCAAATGATATGTATAGAAAAATTTTGATAAATTCTGGGTTCGAAATTATTTATAGAGATCATGAGTGCAACTCAATTTACAAATTAAATTAATTACAAAGGAATTAATAAATGTATTCTTTCAGTAAATATTCAAAGAAATGTAAACTTGATTGGTTTTATATTGCTAACCAAGAACTCACTTCGTGTATAAATGCCCAGGATGAATTAATTCTTGAAAAAAATAGAAAATTTAATCTCATTATTTATAAAACTGAGGATGGTCCGGATAAAAAAAAGGTACCAATAGCTATTTTTGCTTCTAATGGGATTTCTTATAAAGCCAATGGCATCATAAAGGAATTAGATGCTAACTCTGGTGGTCTATATATTCAAAGAGATTTTTTAAGGCAGTCATCGGCAATTAAAGCTTTTTTCTTTCAAGAAGTTGTTCGAAATTATTTTGCTAAAAGTTGTCACATTGACTTTATACATTTTATGTACCCAGCATTAGCTGCTATAGAAAAACCTGAGTCATCTTTCATCTCCAATCCTACTCGCTATGCGCATGTAAACAATAACAGCATGCTATATATGAATATGGAAGGAGATTTTATTCATAATATTAATAGAATACCTAGGCAAGAGATAAATAAAGGAATTAGATTTATTGAAAAAAATATTTTATTGAAGGACAAAAATGAGGCCATGATTGAGCATTTTATTTATCTAGATAAATGCAAGTCACAAAGGCTGTCAATAAAGCCATTCAGTAGAAATTACTTTGAGGAATTATTAGAATCAAAATTTTATAATTCTTTACTTTGCCTAGATAAAAATACACTATTGCCCATTGGAGGGTTTATATATTCATTGATTGGCTGTGTTGGCGATTCTATTTATATTGCAGGCACAGTTGAGGAAAGAAAAAATTTTGTAAATAAAGCTCTTACTTATTTAGCAATGCAGGAGTGTAAGTTATCTGGAGCTAAATATTTTATTACAGGTCATGGTTATACTGATGGAAATATGCAAGCTGTCACAAAATACCATAGAAGTATTTCTACGAATGAAATTGCATCTCATATGTTTCGAAGTCCTATTTCTTTTAAAGCTAGAATATATACTTCGCTACTACTTTTTAGAAGGCGAGAAAAAATTGGCTAATGTCACTCCAAAAAAATGGCATATCCGACAGGTTTCTAGAAGTGAGTGGAGTGACTATTGGCTCACTTGTCCAAAGCAGAATTTACTCCAGTCTTGGGAGTATGGTGCCGCAAAAGAAGCATCAGGTGGTTGGACTCCAAAACGGCTAGTAATCTTTAATCAGGATGATTTGCCAATTGCTTTGGTTCAAGTGCTTACTAAATGTATTCCACTATTAGGTGGTATAGCGCGAATTAACCGTGGCCCTCTTCTTTTTGATGGTGATGCAATCAACGATTTAGAATTGAAGCTTGAAGCGTTGAAAATATTAATGGCTGAAGCACGCTGCCGCCAATGGTGGGTTATACAAATTGCACCGGAACTATGTGATTCATACGATGCCCGCGTTGGCTTGCAAAAGTTAGGGCTACGAAAACAAAAAAAAACAGCTTGGGCATCTAGCTTGATGGACCTAAGTTTAAGTATTGATGATCTCTACAGAAATCTTAACCGACGTTGGAAGCGTGCGTTGTCAAAGGCTTCTAAGCTGGGTGTAATAGTAAAAAGCGCAGAGCTCACAGAAAAAAGGCTTGCCAATGTTTTAAGAAGCTATTCGGATTTACAGAAACTTAATAAATTTGTTGGTATTGACACACGCCTAATTAAAGAAATGTCAAAATCTAAATCGGCAGATTGGGATTTCAATCTATTTGTTGCTGAACTTGTCACTGAGAGCTCACTAAAAGAGGAGGTAGGCTATCGAGTGACTATTAGAAATGGTCATACTGTCTTAGACTTTTTAGTTTCTACTAATGAAAAAGGTCGCCATGTGGGAGCGAATTCAGCACTATATTGGCATGCTATCCTCCAAGCTAAAGAAAGTGGATGTCGCTGGTTTGATGTTGGGGGCTTTAATGAATTAACGCCACAAGGTATTTCTGACTTTAAGCGAGGACTTAATGGTACTCCTTATAAGTTAATTGGAGAATGGCGGAGATGGTTTTGGTCATAAAGTATTGTAATAAGGTTGGGAAATTTTAGGTAATACCTATTGTTAATTAACGTATTGGAGAAAGACAATGAAAATTATAAATGTAGCGGTTATATTGCCAGCATATAACGAAGAATTGACAATATCAGATACTATTGTCGATTTTAATAAAGCGCTTCCCGATGCTGAAATATGGGTTATCAACAATGCATCTAAGGATAATACTGAACAGGTTGCGAGAGAAGTTTTCAAGACCACCGGATGTAAAGGTGGGGTGTTGAATGAAGATCGTCCAGGCAAAGGTAACGCCGTACGCTGTGGGTTTGGTCAAATCGAAGCTAATATATATGTGTTAGCCGATGCGGACATGACTTACCCCGCTGAACAGGTTCATCAATTGATAGAGCCTGTCGTTGATGGAAGGGCCGACATGGTTGTTGGAGATCGTCATAGTGCAGGGCATTATGCTGCGGAAAATAAGCGGCCATTACATGGTGTTGGAAATAGTTTGGTAAGGGCGTTAGTTAATAGACTATTTAAAGCAGACCTTCGCGATATTATGAGTGGATATCGAGTGTTTAACAGGCACTTTGTAAAAAACTATCCAATATTGGTGGCAGGATTTGAGATTGAAACTGATATGACTTTGCATGCGTTAGATAAAAAATTCCGTATTGTAGAGCTACCGATTAATTATAAAGATAGACCAGATGGGAGTGTATCAAAGCTAAATACCTTCACGGACGGAATACGCGTGCTCACCACTATTGCTAATGTTTTACGCCACTATCGGCCCATGGTTTTTTTTGGTTCTGCGGCCATCATGTTCGCCTTGTCAGGATTGCTGGCCCTGGTATGGGACATTTGGCGACAAGAAACCCATTTAATCAAGGGGGGAGCTATGAGGCATGGATTCTTGAATTTGAAAGTGAACGATTACCGAAGTGCGCACAGAGTGATTAGTTATGTCTTAATCAAGTTTACATTAAATGGCAGTGTTCTAAAATGACCTCTATAGTAATTCTTGGGGCTTCATCTTTCATAGCTAAAGCATTGATTAATGCAGGTCCTTATCAACTTCCAATAAAGGCAGTGGCTAGGATAATTCCGGTAGATCAGGAGTGTTATAAGAAGGTTGAGTGGCTACAAGCTGATTTGTTAAATCCTCTTTCACTTGATAAAGTTTTTGCAGAAGGGGATCTAGTTATCAACCTTGTATACATGCAAGGCTCTACAAGTGACCAGAATCAGCAAGTGGTGAAAAACTTAATTCAAGCTTGTATAAAGTCAAAAGTAGCAAGGCTAGTTCATTGTTCGACAGCTCTAGTGGTTGGCGCCACCACTGTTTCTGACATTAGTGAGTCAACTCCATGCCTACCTTTAACTGATTATGAAGTCACTAAATACGAACTTGAAAAGTTTATTCTTAGTGACTCACATAACGGGTTGGACGTAGCAGTTTTGAGGCCTACTGCTGTGGTTGGAGTCGGTAGTAAAAACCTCGTTAAGTTGAGTGGCCAGCTAATTAACTCTTCGAGAATTACAAATTACTTTCGGTCATCTCTATTCGGTAACAGACCAATGCATTTGGTTCCTGTGCAAATGGTTTATGAAGCATTGATACATTTAATTTTTTTACCCAATCCACTGTCTAAGCAAGTGTATATCGTGGCGGCTGACTTAGACGCTGATAATAACTTTAATAAGGTTGAGAAATTGTTGCGCGAGGCATTAGGTATTAAACAAAGGAAGGTTCCTCTTATTCCTTTCCCTCAATTTTTTTTAAAGTTATTGTTAAGACTATTGGGTCGGAAAGACTTCAGTCTGTCGCGCAACTACCGCACAGACAAACTTCAATCTACTGGCTTTCAAACTGCAAGTTCTGTCGGTAGCGCTGTTATGAGTTTTGGTACTAATTTTAAAAATTCTAAATTAAAAGATTAGGTTAAAGTAAAGAGTATGGCGAATTACCTATTATTTAATTTCTCTGTGTCATATTCTGGGGGTGGCTATAAGCGTTTATTTGAATATTCAAAAGTGATTAACAGTCAAGGTGGGGCTCATTTTATCATTCACTCAAACTGTCAGTCTTTAATTAAAACCTTCCCTAATAATCATTATCATGTTGTTAAACAATCATTTTTTGAGCGTATTTTTGAGGATTGTAAATACCTTAAACCAATAATTGAAAACCTCGGTGTGCCTGATTTTTATTACTCTTATGGCATCCCCATATACTCAAAGATAGGTGTGGTAAATTGGTTTCATTTGAGTAACGTATTGCCCCTAGCATCAAAAGGTATCTCATCTAACTTACTAAGCTATCTAAAAGCTAAAGAGCTTGGGCGACGCATTCGCAAAAACCTTTTTAATGCCTCTGTCATTTCTGCGGAATCAGAATTTTCCCTAGGGGTGTTAGGCCCTCAGTACATGCAGCGACACTTCTTGTCTGTTAACGGGGCAGATGATGAAATTAAGGTTTTAGCTAATAATAAAGTGTGTGAAAAATCGAATATAGCTGTGGTTGTTGGAACTTATAAATATAAATCTTTGGTAGATTCGTATCAAGTATTTAATGAGCTTCGGAAAACAACAAATAATGACTTGAAATTAGTAATAATTGGTCCAACGAAAGGTATTCCAGCGAATTTAACTGGCGATGGGAATGTTATTATACGAGGTTTATTAAGTAGAGAAAAAGTGATTGAATGCCTACAAACTGCCAGGTTTTATATATCGACTACGCAAATTGAAAATTCTTATAACGCTGCATCAGAGGGTATCTTTTTTGCCAATGAGTCATATATTTCTAACATTGGTCCACATCAAGAACTGCTAGCAAAAATGCCGCACAGCTTAGTGTCAATACCAAACGTGGAGCCGTTATTAATTAAGGTTAAAAGGGATCAAGTTAATGGTGATAATTTGTTAACATGGACGCAAGTGGTGGAACAAATGATGACAAAGATAAAAACCAGTTTAGCTAATGAAAAATGTAAAGGTAAAGAAAACAATGTTTAATAACAAAGTTCTTCTAATCACCGGCGGTACTGGTTCTTTTGGTAATGCTGTTTTAAAACGCTTTCTAGACTCATCAATTGCAGAAGTTCGTATATTTAGTTATAGCGCCCCAACAAATTAAGACAACAATTTAAGATTTCTTATTTCGAACGAGTTAAACCTAACCCAGCAATTCGGAGTAAAAAATTATGAGTAAAAAACGTACAACCTACAGCTAAGCATTCAAGACTAAACTTGTTCTTGAGCTACTGCAAAATGCAGACACCCTGGCAGAGATTGCCAGCAAACATAATATTCTTCCACAGAATCTAGTGAACTGGAAGAAGACCTTTCTT
>Ga0066609_10002381_pt1 | contig 9938 bp, 7 predicted proteins | sample SaaInlV_DNA_150m_FD_60378 | JGI IMG/M metagenome (GOLD analysis project Ga0066609, IMG submission 60378) | Marine microbial communities from expanding oxygen minimum zones in the Saanich Inlet - SI075_LV_DNA_150m | ecosystem: Environmental > Aquatic > Marine > Unclassified | place: British...
TACGATGATATATCTAGTCCTGCGAAATATTTAGACAGTACCAAGGGTTTCCTCCAGACTATTATGGGTCTTCCAGAAGATCAACTTCTAGAAATTTGCAGTACTAAAGTAGATGTACCGATACCAATACTCCGTCATAATGGATCAACTATGACTGTTACAACAACAAATCCAAATGGTCATATTCTTCGTTTGCTTAAGAGTAATAACGAAGTCCCTACACCTAAAAAAGTCGAACATCTTTTCATATCGTATGAAAATGAAATAAAGAAAAAAATTGTTTCATTAGAACAAGACAGAGGGGAGATGTCTAATTCAGGTGAACGTGATCAACAATTAGGATCTTCTACTGATATTAAGGCCACAATTGTAGATCTTAAACAGCAGTTAAAGGAAAAGTATAATTGGTCTGTTATATTCTCGACATCATTTGGATCCACAAATGTTTCACGTACTTGGTTAGATACGTATGGACACATTGATAAAAAAGTATTTGCACTACTTTTATCTGGATTAGATCTTGATTTCAATGATAATTATCTGGATAATGCAATTACTCTAGTAAAACCAACCCCAAAATGTGTTATTGTTTCTCCTGACCAGATGTATGGACGTAATATTCGTACATGTCAACGTGTAATAATTTTTGGAACAGGTATTGGACGTGAAACCAGAGATCAAGCAGCTGCACGTGCTGGACGTGATAAAACAATGGATACCGCCATTGTATCACTTTGTATTGAACCTAGTATCTTGATTTGCCATGGACCTACTGCTAAGAGATCAATTGATACATTACAAGCAGTTGTAGATAAACACAAAATAACTACTAAGATATCATCTAATACATCGCATGTTGCGCGTATTACATCTCCAGTAATTGAAAAGCGTATACTAACATCTGTTGCACGTAATACATCTCAAGCAGTTGAAGAGCGTATACTAGCATCTGTTGCACGTAATACATCTCAAGTAGTTGAAGAGGTATCTGTTGTACCTAATACATTCTCTCAAAGTAAAATGTATGGGGGTGATGATGATATAGAACGTGTTCAAAAACAAACTGCTGAGAACCTTCCTTTAGGTCCAGGCGAATGGCAAGCAGATGTTGTTGAAGATATACTAGATGATGAAAGTAACTTAAAAGTGAATGATTCATCTGATAAGAAACTACCTGGTAAGAAACTACCTGGATCTCAAAGAAAAGCAGAACGGAGAAAGGCAGAACGGAGAGAAGCAGAAAAGAAGAAATCAGATGATTTACCTGGTGAAACCAAGAAGTGTTCATCTTTAAAAAGTATGAATAAGAATGCGCAAGAATTTGTACCTAGTTTGTTGAAGTAAAAAAGTCATTTGATGGGTTTATTAATAGCCACTTTTTACTTTATACATTAAATAATAAATTAAAATTTTTTAATTTATTATAAATAAAATAATCAAATCAAATTATTTGATTCAATAAATCACTAACATTTTCAAATAAGAAACATTTTTGTATTAACTCTGCAGGTGTAATTTCAAATTCTTGAAATTTATCCAATTTATTTATAGCTATATTGCAATCATAAAATTTATTAATTATATCTTTTGCCATATTCTTAGAACATTTTGTAAAGTTAATTTGAATATCTATTCTACCTGGACGAGTTAATGCTTTATCTAAAGTGTCTTTCTTATTTGTTGTCATAATAATAATTCTACCAGGTGTTTCTATTATACCATCAAGTATATTTAATAATCTAGATAAAGAATTTTTATTATCCTTAATTGATTTAATATTTTGTGGAAATATATTAGTTACAACTAGGTCATCATCAGAATCAGAATCATCCTTTTTAGAATCTTTGAGTGTAGAACCTTTCAGTTTAGCTTTTTTGGAACCTTCAAGTTTGGATTTAAGAAATTCATTTGCTTTTTTATTAGCATCATTTTTTTCTTTATCGACTAGATCTCGATCTTTAACAACATCACCCATACAGTCAATATCTTCAAAAATAAATAATCGTTGATCTAATGGTATATCCCATTGTCCTAAACTAGTTTTTGAAATTAAATTGTCTAAATGATCAAAATCAAATGAATCATGCAATTTAACATCAATTCCATGTATTCTATCTTTTCTATTTTTTTTAATATCAATGTACTTCAATAATGCTTTTATAAAACTAGTTTTACCACATCCTGGATCACCATATAATAGAATACCTAATGTATATGGAATTCCTCTTTCGTCATACCACTCTTTACCTTCTAAAAAATTATCAACTTTGTATAATAATTCATTTTTTTGATCAAAAAATAAATTATCAAAATTACGATTTGTTTTAAATTCATTTTTATTCACATCCAATTTCTTATCTGTGATATTATAACAACAAGTAAATAAAGTTTGCTTACTTAATATAGTACTATTCATATAATTAATATAATCATTTTTACATTCATTTAAAAAATCTTTTAATTGTTTTATTGTTAATTTATTAGAATATAATGTTAAACTAGATAAATCCTGATATACTTCACATCTTCCTCCTTCTATTTTTTTTTCTCTTTCACCTAATAATATCCATATATCTTTTTTAATTTCATATGATTGATTAATAATTGGCAAATAAAATAGATGTGTTGACGAATCATCATTTGTATAAACTACTTCTTTCTCTTCCTTTAAACTTGATATCCCATCTATATTATTTATATCAATATAATACAATATTCCTTTAAAACTATTAGTTAAACCTGTTTTTCTATGCTCTAAAAAAATAGAAGATTTATAAATTTTATTGCATTTAAATATATTTGTAATTATTTCCAATAAACTATTATAATCTATTAAACTAAATACTGATGATATCATTGTACATATTATTGTACCAATTAACAAATCAAATATTATATTACCAGTTTCAAAATTTTTCATTAACTGGTTTTTAATAGCAAATGAACCGCCGATATTATCCATATTATCCATATAATTATTATAATAGTATTCTTATAATTATAATAATATGTTATTTCAATTTTTATATAAAAAATAATTATTTCGATAATTCATAAAAATCACAAATACATCTTAATAATTGTAAATCAGTATCTACTCCATCATTTGTAATCATATATGCCTTACTTGCATACTCTAACATTTCAATTCGTTTTCGTTCATCTAATGGCATCTCCTTTAATACATGTATTATTGTTAACAATATATCATTATTACAATAACCTATCTCTTTTAGTTTCAATACTGTAGAAACAGCTTCTTTTAAAGACCCATCCAAACACATATTTATTAATAACGTAATTTGGATTTGAGGAGGTTTCTCACAAATCCTATAAACATTATCATAAGTTATCTTATTAAAACCAAAAAATGTTGACTCTAAACAATTTATCGCCAAACGTATATCACCTTGTGCTATAAACATAATCGCATTTAACCCCTTATCATCATATTCGATTTTTTCCTTCCCACAAATATAAATAAGTCTTTCCTTAATAACCTCATTTGATAATGAATTATATCTTATAATTAAACATCTTGTTTGAATACCCTCTACTAATTTATTATAATCATTACATGTTAAAACAAACTTTGTTGTCTTATCATAAATTTCCATCAAATTACATAACGTATTTTGCGCCTTTTTTGTAATATTATCAGCTTCGTCTAATATCACAAGTTTCGGTAAATTATTTTGCGTAGTTACTTTTTTTTTACAAAAATGAATTATAGAATTATTTATTGTTTCTAATCCTCTATTATCAGAAGCATTATATTCAATTACTGCTTCCTTAAAAGAAGATTCATATATTTGTCTCGCTAAACATAAAATTGTACTTGTTTTTCCTGTACCAGGATGACCTGTAATAATCATATTTGAAATTTCATGATTTGATAAAAATTTTTCCATTTTATGTCTGGTAATATCATCTAAAATTACTTCTGATAAAACACTTGGACGATACTTTTCAACCCATGGTAAATAAATTCTATTCGTCTTTACTTTTAAAAAATTAATTTTTTTTGTTTTTTGACTATCATTCTTACTATTAGATAAATTAAAATTTAATATTTCCATTTAATATAGTATAATGAAATTCCTTTATATACAATTGAAATTTCAATTTATATATAACATCAATTTATATATTATGCCAATTTTGATTTAATATCAATATTGACTTTACCAAAAATAAATTTCAAATTATCATTTGTTAAAAAACCATTTTTTTTACAAATTTTTATTATATGTTTCAATATTTTATCTATTTGTGGATAATCACATTTATATTCATCATAATCATTTAAAAATTCAATTAATCCGTATTTTAATGTATTGAATTTTACTACTTTTTTATAGATACAACTCGATAATAATAACATTGCATTATCAAAATCATCTTCATTTTCTAACATATATATAATCCAAAAATATATCAACTTATTGGATTTTATTGGTATCTTAATATTTTTAATATTCTCTAAAAATTCTTCCATATTACTATCATCTTTATAATCACTAATATTACTCTTAATATATGAATCGATCTGATCATCATTTAATATATTTTTATCTTCTGTTTTATCTTCTGTTTTATTTTCTGTTTTATTTTCTGTCTTATCTTCTAATAAATCATAAATCATAAATTTTACTTTTATATTTAACGATTTATTATTCAAATATAGATTAAAATAATCTATAAATTTATTTTTTTCATTTAATGAAATATACTTAAATAGATTTTTTACTAATATTATTCCTAATTCTAATTTATAATTTTTATTAATATCTAATGTTAAATTTTCAAGAATATATGTTATTATTTCCTTATCAATTAAACCATAACTAAATAATTCTGAAATAATTTTCATTAATCCATAACTTCTATTTTTATTTATATAAAATTCCTCTATATTATTATCATAATACTCCTCTAAATTCTCTTGATAATTTTTTATTATATTATCAAAATCTATCTGAACTATATCTAATATCTTTTCAACAATGTATTTATTATTAAACTTCCATTTATTAATATTTGAAAATATTACCTTTTTTAATAAATAATTCCATACATCAGAATGATGCTCTAATCTATATTTTTCTATAATCATATTTATTAAAAAATCCAACTGTTCTTCTGAATTTATTTTTAACTTTAATATATTATCTGTTATACTTTCATAATTTAACTTGGAATACATATTTATATTACCATTAATCTTTTTTTTGGTTTTTTCAATATCATTTATAAAACGCTTTCTATGCCATTTATTTGTATTTAATTTAATATCTTGAGATATTTTTACTTTAAATGATTTAGAATCAGTTGATGACTTCATATTTTTTATTATTATTAGAAACTTTTTTTTAATTTTATCTGTAAGTATAACCTCATTTTTGAATTTAAATATAAATTCGGGTTTATATTTTTGAATATCCGACATTTATTTAAATATATAAATATTTATTTAAATGTTTATATTTTAAATATATCAGTATAATATATGGATAATACTATAGAAAGAATACCAATTAATTATACTTTTTCTAATAAAAAAATCAAATTAATTAATGGTGGTAATATAAAGATGGAAGAAGATTATATATTTGAAGGGTCTAATATATCTACAAAAATAGATAAACCATTAAATATTTCAACAGCAATAAATGAAATTAATAAAATTAATAACTTAGATTATATTGGTAACGAAAAATAAATTTTAATATATCTCAAAATATATTAAAATTTATATATAGAGAAGTCATCCGCACAATATACATTACCATCAAAATATTTACTTGTATCATTTATTATTTCCGTCTCATTTTTCATTTTTCCATCTTCATATTCATATCTATTACTAAAATGTGTAAAAATTAAATTTGTATTATCTAATAATTTTGCATTATTTGCCGCCATTCTATTAGTTGAATGACCATATAAAATTGCTTTTTTTGATATTTCTACTATCTCGTCTTGTGACATATTCGGTAATATCGAATATGTACATTCATGAATCATAGTATTAGCATTTCTAAAAAAATGAATTACATTAGATGCATTACTATTATCTAAACAAACAATAATACTATCATTTATTGTTTTAATTGCATAATCATCCAAATTTAATTCAATATCTGAAAGTTGTATTTTCTTTACATCTTTTAATTTTTGGATTATTTTCATTGCTGGATTAAAACCCAAACTATTAATCTCATTTGTATACTTATCTAATACAGGTTTTAATTTACTTATATCAATTTTGGGATTATTTTGTCTTTGTGTAATCTTATATGCATAACAAAATTCACGATGTGTAACAAAACAAGATTCAATACTATAAGTATATTGTCTATATTCTATTTCATTAATTTTATTATATATATGATTATACTCATGCACTATTATATTATATTTATCAATACTACAATATGGAGGACATAATGTAGTATTAATATATCTTTTAATTCCAACTGGACCATAAATATGTAATGGTTCTTTTCTATATTCATTTATTGTTGCAAGCAAACCTGGTAATCCGAAAATATGATCACCGTGTAGATGAGTTATATAGATTGATGATATTTTATTAAACTTTAAATCTGATTTTAATATTTGACTCTGGGTCCCTTCTCCACAATCAATTAGTATATATTCACTGTCGTCTAATTCTATTGCTATAGATGTTACATTTCTATATTTGGAGGGCTTTCCAGATGCTGTTCCTAAGAAAGTAATTTTCATATTGGTTATATTATATAATGAATATGAGAATATAATTAAAATTTTCAATTTTAATTATATTCTGTTAATATATAATTATGGATAATAGCGAAATTTTATCTTCATTAAATAAATATAAAAATGAAGAATTTAAAACGATATTTTTAGATGATACTATTAATTATTTTACTAATTTAAAATCAAATATTAAAGAAATTACTGATAATGAAATGTTATTAACTGGTATAAAATTAAATTTATTATATAATAAAAATAAATATTACACATATTTTGAAAATAATTTACATGATAATATATTATGTTATAGAAAATTAGATTTATCACAAAAACAAGCAGACAATCTTACTAATCAATTATATGGTATCAACCAAGAAGATTTCTCTCTAATATGCAAAAAATTAAAAAGTGATAATAATATATTTTATTTTTATATATCAAAAGTAGAATTAAAAGAAAAATCAAAATATTTAATTAATAAATATCATTATGAATTATTCTCAACATTTCTTGGATTACAAACATTGTATTTCTTAGAACACCAAAATTTAGAAAATTATTGTAGTGATATTATTTTAAATAATTCAAAAGATTTATATAAAGAACTTTTTAATTATAGTGAAGTTTATCAAGAATTAACATGGCAAGAAAAAGATAAACTTATTATATTTAGCGGATTAATTTATCATTTTTTAGGATCATTATATACACACGATTTGGATTTAATTTTTGTATCAAATGATGATACTAAATGCGAATATTATTTAGATGTATTTAATGATTTAGATACCCATATTTTATTAAGTAATAAAACATTAAAAACAAAATCGTCAGCTTTACCCTATTTAACTTCATGGTTAAAATACGAATTACCACGATTAGGTAATGTTGATAGTATTTATACAGTATTAATAAATCCAAAACATCATTTCCATTTTTTCGGATTTAAATGTTTGGATATCGTAATTAATGTTCAAAGAACCATCTCTAGAAGTAATTCATTAAGTATTTTAGACATATACTTACTAAAAACTATGAATAACTTGGATTTCTATAAAGATATGTGTCTTAAAAATATAAGTATTCGACAAGGTAATGTAATTGTTACAAATGATAGTATTGGAATAAATATTATATATTCAAAGGCTGTCGAACATTTAAAAAAATGGTATAATAAAACTGTTACTACTGACGAACTTAAAAAACATTTTATTAAATGTGAAAAATTATATAAAACAATATACTATAAAAGACCTACTTTTGTAAATAAACCTATTGATAGTGTTTTTGAATATAATAGAGAGGTTACTAGATACTATTTTAAAAAATATGCATTCAATGCTGATAAATTATTAGATATTGGTATTGGTAAAGGTAATGGATTTTACGACTATTTTAAATTAAAAGTAAAAACTATACATGGTATTGAACCATCATTACATAGTATTACAATCGCAAATGAACGTATCAATCGATGGAAAAAAGCAGATGTAAAAATCATACACGGCCAAGGCGACATTGAATGGACTGATAAAATATTATTAAATAATAAATATGATATTATTGTATTAACATTCAGTATTCATTACATGATAGACAATATCGATATTTTAATTAAAAATATAATGAAGTGTAGCAAATCAGGTACTTATGTATATATATTCTGTTTAGATGGTAACACCATATTCTCACAATTAAAAAAAACACCACATGGTATTAGATACCAGATAGATAATGGAGATGAACCATTTTGGGGTGTTTATCAATATAATGATTATGTACCAAATAAATTTACAAATCCATTTAAAATGTTATTTTATATGAAAGATGCATATGGAGTTAATAATGGATCTGAAGAATATCTAGTTAATATCAATAATTTAATAAAAAAATTTGATGATTTTAAATTAGTTGAAAATAAGAATTTTATGGATAACTTTAATGAAATAAATAAATTAGTAAAAAATAATATTAAATATAAATTTCAAAAAGATATTTTATCATTACATAAAATACTTATTTTTAAGAGAAAATAAATCATCTTATGTAATTTTCAAATAAATTTAATGTATTATTTAATGACATGAATTTATCATTATTATTACCAATATCTAAATTTAATTCAGTTATATCCATATTTACTATTCGCTTATTTATTAACATATCTAAAATACGCTTTGTTTCATCAAAATATAAACCCTCCTTTACCGACGTACCTGTACTACATATTACAGACGGATCCATAACATCTACATCAAATGATAAATGTATAGGATCATTTCCAACAAAATTTAATATTTTATTAATACTATCCATATTATTAAATCGAATATCATTAACTGATATTCGATTTATATTATTATTATTAATTATTTTATCTTCATAAAAATCTAAGTCACGCAAACCTATATACATAATACGATCCATTGACAACTTCTCTTTTATAAAATTAAATTTCTTATTATAATCTAATCCTGTTAGAAAACTTAATGGCATACCATGATAATTATTTGAATATGACGATTTACGGGTATTAATATCCGCATGTGCATCAAACCATAAAACTTTAAGTTTTGCATATTTATTCAATGAATCTGCTACTGTTGCGATTGACATTGAATGATCTCCACCTATATTCACTTTTGGAATATGTATTCTGCTATTTACAGTATATAAATTTTTTAAATTTCTTATTAAATTTACATTTGTATCAGATTGTCTACAATTTATCTGATGGAAATCATTATTATTACTTAAAAATTGTTTTATCCGTATTGGTGATTTTTCAACACCATGTATCTTTTGACCCAACCTATTCGGAAATAATATTATTCTATTTAACATCTTTAATTTATAGTATAATAATATTTATACATAATATTGTTATTTCAATTTTATCAATTATATTATGAACGAATCTAGAAGAACATCTCAACGATAGAATACTAATATAAAAAAAATATGCAAGACAAAGAAAATATAAAAATTTATATTTTCCTTTCCTTTCAAGAGTTCCCCCGTACTCTTGAAAGTCACAAGTTCGCACAGTTCATTTGGCATTACCAGGATACACCGCGTGGAGGTATGATACTCTTTTCATGACCACGAGCTCCTCCCACACTCATTAATGTCACCTACAGCGGAACAGCGACTAAAAGCAAATAAATGCCTTAGATCTATTTAATCCCATT
>Ga0066609_10002396_pt1 | contig 9898 bp, 14 predicted proteins | sample SaaInlV_DNA_150m_FD_60378 | JGI IMG/M metagenome (GOLD analysis project Ga0066609, IMG submission 60378) | Marine microbial communities from expanding oxygen minimum zones in the Saanich Inlet - SI075_LV_DNA_150m | ecosystem: Environmental > Aquatic > Marine > Unclassified | place: British...
TATTTACTACTTTGTCATTATCTTTTTTCTCAATATATCTATTAAATTTCCTCATCGCATCCGGATATTTTTTTCCATTATCTATCCATTCTTCTAATTTATGTTCTATTACACCCTGATTATCATCAAATAAATTACTAATCTCCTCTTCTCTATCTTTACAATTCCACTGAGCACCATCATACATCATCACATATTTATTCTTCCAAAGGCTGGGCCTGCCCAGACAGGCCTATGGCAAATTAGAGATATATACATTGTGATTTTCAGGTTTATCTACATCAAAATGTATCTTCTCTATCAAATAAGGGACACAAAAATTAGAATGTTTCAGACACTTCAATATATCCTTATCGGTTAAATGACTCCTATCGGTATCACTATAACTTAATAACTTTATATTATTCTGCACATTTATTGTACTATTATTTATTCCTGCCTTCTTTATTAATTCATCTATCTGACCATCCCTCTTTAATAATTCCTTATCCCGTTTAGATATTTCATTTTTAAAATCTTTTAGTTGATTATTCTGTTCTTGTAATTGTTTATTTTGTTCTTGTAATTGTATATTTAATAAAGTAACTAATTCAGTCATCGATTCTTTTACTTCATCATCTTTTTTCTTTTCTTTACATGTTTTTAAATGTTTATAATAAGATTGTTTATAACTCAGAATCTTCTCACAAAAAACACATTTATATTCACCTTTTGTTGTTTTTTTGTTGTTTTTTTGTTGACCAACTATTGTTTTTTGGCTTATTTTTGACTGATATTCAAGATAATCTTTATAACTCAATCCTTTTAGTATATATTCGTCATAATCTTCTAAATCAATGATATTAATTATTTTACATGGCCTTGTACGTCCCAAATGAGATACCATTTTGGTTTTAATTGGAGTGGTCCATAAACACTTATAACACTCATATTTCATATAACTATATATTTATATATTTATATATATTAAAGTAAATATACATAAATATCTTAAATAATATCTATTAATATCTTAAATTATATCTATTAATATCCAATAATATCCAATAATATCTATTAATATCCAATAACTTTTAATATACCATAAATAGACGTTAATCAATATCCGATAAATGTCAAATTAGACCATTATAACGGATATTTTCGGATATACCCAATATATCTAAGAATATAATTTTCAAAAGGGGGGGGGAATTCGTTTTCAAAAAAAAGTATTTCAGTTTTATTTTTAAAAAAACTTGGAACTTTTAAAAATGTTAGTTTTTAAGACGAATAACTTTTCACTTAAATATATTAAATTGTGTATTATATAGTGGTCTTGAAACTAATATAAAAACTAATAATTTAGAGGTTAAACTTATTAAACTTAAAAATTCATATTCAAATGCTTAATTAAATCAATGCTACGTTTATTGTCAGAATTAGATTCATTTTCAGAACTAATATCCGATTCAGAATTATTATTTGAATCTAATTCATGTGAAGATGGTGAATTAGATTCATCATCTGAAACCCATTTTGTATCTGTATCAAAGCTCACTTTGTCCAATTGTTTATTTATATTTTCTAATTTTTTATTTATTTTTATTAATTCTTTTTCTGTAGTATATTTTTTAAATTTTATTTCTTTTAATGATATGTCTTTAATTTTATTTAATACTTGTTGCATTTTTAGATTTTTCTTTCTCATTAATTTAATTTCAGATATTTCATTAGTAATATCTTCATTGTGATACTCGTGTGGAATATAAATTTCCAATTTTTCATTTTTAGATTCGTTTAACGCACTAATTTCTGTTATTACTTTACTTTTACTCATTTTTATAATATTATATATTAATGTAATTAGAATATATAACTTCAATTTTTATATAATGACTAGTAAAATATTAGAAAATTTAGTCATATAAAAAAAGCAATTAAATTAGTACTAAAGATGTATTTACAACGAATCCATTTCAAGTATATTATGTTGATAAATTTAGTGAATACAATAAATTTAAGCAAAAAAAAGAAATAATTTATATAATATATAATATATAATGAGTAGTAAAATATTAGAAAATGAAATTCTCCCACATATAATTATACAAACTAGAAAACGAGAAAAACTGATTCAATTGTTTTATAAAACAGGACGACCTATTTTCAATTCAATACAGGATAAAAAACATATTTATTATAATTCAGATGTTGATAATTGTAAACGTGGATATTACTTTTAAGAGCGATAATATCTGTATCTTATTTTTCTTATTTTATTATGCAGAATAATCTATGCTCTCGATCATGGTCCAGCTCCCGCTGCCTTTGGTTTTTCATATGCTACTCCTGTTCCCTCTTCTCCTTCAAATATTAAATCAAGTTTTATATTGTTCATTTTACTGGTATTAGCATCATTAATACATCTTTCAATTAGAGTAAGTAAATCTTTGAATTCTTGCCTAATTTCTAGCCACGACTGATCAATTTTATTTCTCAAATTTCCTCTGCGAATTAGTATCAAATTTCCACTATCATATTCAATTGCTAGAGAGAAATTAATTATTTTGATGAATTCACCATAAATACCGGTATTCGTTTGGTAAATATGAATTTTATTGGGATTGCCTTGATCAGTATGTACTGATATTTTATTAGTATCATTAAATTTAAAATATATACCCGATTTTGATCCGGTATCAATTATTATTCTACGTCCACAGCCACCGATAGGTTGGGCGTCGGGGGATAAAGGCGCGTTAACCCTAATACATTCTATTACTTCCGGAGTAAAAGAATTATAAAAATAACTATAAACTCCAGGTTCATTCGTCAACCCTTTAGGTGGCATACTATTATATGGTTCTCGGCCAGGTGTCTTTTCTGCTCCACCTAAAAATTTTTTTGCTTGGAGATATTTATTTTTATACTTTAAATATTTATGATAATAAATATTTGATTCTTTTTCCATATATATTAATCTATAGATTAAAATTTGTAACTTTATGACTATAATTTCTAGTTGAAAACAAAATCACTTCTCTATTTGAATCATTATTTGTTAGAATTATCGTTTGTCTATCAATACCAATTACCGCTCCTGCTGTATGTCATATTCCAACGCTTTCATCTGATGTAGTATATTATATTGATAAATAAAGAAAAAAAAATGAAATAGTAATATATTTTATTTTATATAAAATATATTTAATCAAATGAGTAGTAGTTCATGTTGTGGCTGCTGTTATAACGACACAACAAATTTAATTAAAAAATGTAATTTTATTGATCATAACATTTGTAATTTTTGCAATGAAGCGTATGAATCAAAATTATATAAATCAGACTGTATGTTTTGCAATCCATTCGAATTAATAATAAAACAGGACGGTTCCAATATAGTAAGACCAGTATATTGGAACCGTCCATTAGGTAATACATATACTATTATAATTTTATGTGGTAATTTGATAATCATTTTATTAATAATGTTAATATTTTATATAATTATAAATATAGTATCGTCGATATTAGATTTATTATCACAATACTTAAGTTTACAAAAATTGATATTATTTTTTATTATCTTTTATTAATATGTCTGTCTCTACACGCTTAACTGTATCTCATCTATTTAATGTTTTTAAATCATTAGGACCTAGAAAAAATGTCCCACTTGGTAGATGGAAAGTATGTAAAAACAAAAACACAGGATTAATTGTCGATTATTCTAACATAGATCATTGTGGAACATGTAATTATACTGAAAAAAATAAAAGTAAATTAAATAATAATCTGAATACTGATGAAATATTTGATGTCGAATATATTATGATGAATTCCAATATGGCAGATAAATATAATAAATAAAATATTTTGTTATTCATAAATAAAAATCATCTAATAAGCCACCTGTAGTTATATTGAACCTATAGTCTGATTCTAATATATTATTTTCTTTAATTATTTTAATTTTATTTATTTCAGAAATCTGATTACTTTCTAATTTTATTAATATATTTATTTTATCATCATATGTTGAATTAGCAAATCTATTATCTTTTTCTGTATTAGATACATCAGTTGATGTATACATAATATTATTCAAATTAGATAAATTTAGATTAATATTATTTCTATATTTAGCTATAATACAGATGAAACAAAATAATGTTATAAACATTTTTAATAATATAACATAATTTTTGTAAATAAAAATAATATCAATTTTTACAGAGCTTTCAAATTATATAAAGTATATTAAAGAATAAAAACAATTATTATTATGAATATAAGTTTTTGTTATGAAATTAATAATTCAGATGAATGTTTATCAATATATTTTGATACATTAGATGAAAATTTATTAGTAATTATAAAAAATGACGATATATATATATTGGATAAGGATAAAACATTAAATAATTTAGATAAATTAATTAATGAATTGAAGTTAGTGGATGTAATTAATAAAGTAAAATTTGATAATATATTAACTTTACAAGATGATATTATTAATCAAATACAAAAATACGAATTATCAGATGATAATATTAACATTATTATATTGTATAAAACAATAGAATATTGTAAATTAAATAAAGTACTGATAGATTTAAGTTTCTAGATATTTATGGATCATTTAATGAATTCATAATAGTTAAATAAAATTCATATATATCAAAATTTAAATATAAAAATAATAAAGGTATGATAAAAAATGTAAGTATCTTTATATTTTTATCAAAATTATAATTTTCCAATATATCTATTGCTGATAACATACAACATGCCATCATAATTAGAATTATTACATGTTTCATATAATAAATCTAATTATAATAAATTTAAGCATAAATCGTATTCATACTTGTAATATAAGCTTGTAAAAAGATAAATAAAATTTTATTTGTCTTTTTTATGTTCCTCTTTCCTTCAGAGTCCTCTTTATTACTCCGATGTGTATTTGGCTACCTGGCAGAATAGTTGCAGTGGTGTTTTACCATAGCATTAATAGGAATATAGTGATCCTCTGCTAGAACGTTAATGACATTTAGATTGTACCGTCTGCATTTGTAGGTGTATCCATCCAAATAGAAAGAAATTTGTGAGCCCATAGAGGTAGTAAACTAGATGGGTCCACCTTCCCGGGGAATCTTTCATCAATTTGACGTTGAACAGCATGCCAATAACGGTGTTGGATTTCAGGAGCTTCTGGTTGATCGGCGTTATACGACAATCTTTCTAAAATACCTTTAAATTCTTCTTCACCTTCTGGGGGAAGTGCTAAAATGATTTTCTTTAATACATCACATATATCTCGTTTAACTGGTACTACAGATTGAGCACCAGTTGATGCAATTTGTCCACTCATAGTTGTGGGGCACGTGACGCTAATATGGTCCATATTTTTAATGCGATAATGCAATTCCGTCGCGTCCCAATAAGGAGACTCCAGATCGTTGGGGAAATGCGTCCAACCCATCCAAATAACAAAAAAAGGATGAACCCATAAATGTGGCTTCTGCTGTGCTCGCAAGTTGGATATTTTCTCGAAATTATCATCAATTAGTTTTTGAACATCATACCACCTCCTGAGTTCAATTTCAAAACCCTCATAATGGGCGTCATCGGCGTCAGGCAATATGGCGCCTAAAGCAACTGCTAACACTTTCTCCTCTGGAGGAAGTGTTGAAATGAGTTCAGATAATACAAACAATATATCTCGACCAACTGGTGGTTCTACATCGCCGGGCTGATGCGTCTCGCCCATCCAAATAGTAAAAAATTTTTGAACCCATAAAGGTGTCTTGTCTATCTTCTGGAATTTTTTATCAATTAGATTTTGAACAGTATCCCACGTTCTTCCAAACCCTCGGATTTCAGGAGCTTCATAATTGGAGGCGTGATCCACTATGAATTTTAAATATGATTTAAAAACTTCCTCCTCTGGAGGAAGTGTTGAAATGAGCTTATATAATACACACAATATATCACGACCAGGTAATAGAAACCGACGTTCAGATGTACCACCACTTAATGCACTTGATGCACTTTGTCCGCTCATAGTATTAAGATTATGTTGTGCAAAATCTAATATAATAATTACAATTTAATAGTATTTTTTTTTCAATTTTTTTTGCACTATATTCATCTAAACTAGAAGATACATCGATGCGCTCTTCAGTCATATTGATGTTATTTCTCACTAGACACGGCACCAAGCTGGAAATATATGAATAAGACAAGTTTGTGGTAATATATAAATATGAATTTAGGATATATGGATCCTATGGTATAACAAAAAGGAAGATTTTTCTTTCTATTGACATAATACAATTGTCGATCGGAAATGCACTGTTTATAGAACTAGTTTGAGTTCCAGTTCCAGATAACCCTAATTCTTCGTATACTTCTCGTGCGGCAGCATGCTTATTTGGATCAACACCGTGTCCATTATCAAATGTTTCAACGTCGCCTGTAAGACCTAATTGTACATCGGGAGCTGACATCTTTTTTGAATCATAGCCTATGCATGCGATTGATAGATGGTGGTATTCTGGTAGGTTGCGTAGTTTATATATCAGTTGCTTGACATGATACCTATTCGGCAACCAGTTATTCCAAACAGCAAGTTCGCTATATTGACTGAATTTCTTGTATCGTGTTAAGGAGTCACAAGATGGGTCATAGTTACTATATGGAACAATTTTTCCATTACTGTTTGAAGTAACAAGTTTGTTTTCAGTAGGCAATCCTTTTATGAACTCCTTAACTGGTAGAAGATAAACATACTTGGTACCTCCTCCGTAATTTATATTTGTGATATCACGGAATTGCTTGGAATCGATTGGATGTTCACCTTCTGAAGGAATGTTAAACTGAGTGGTGTTTGGCGAGACTAAGACAAAAGAATTAATCTTGGTTTTGCGGACTTTGTTATCTGTAAAAAAGAGTAAAGAGTAAAAGGAGGAAAGGTTAGTTTAGAGTTCGAGTTAGAGCTAGAGTTAGAGTTAGAGAGTATTAGTAGATAACACTACTTACCGTTTTGCATTGTCTTAATCATCAGAACTGTATATCATATAATTCATATATATAGCATTTTAATTTTCAATTTTTTTTGTAACCCATATAGTTAAGACGATCTTGTATTTAAATATTGAAAATATAAGATCGTATAAAATAATATAAAATAATACAAAATATGCAACGAATTTCACCATACGATTTGAAAAATGAAAATATGTATTATATTGAAAAATTTAGCGAAGGTGTTCGTACAAATAAATATCGTGGTACTATTACAAGTTTGAACATTTGTACATGGGATTCACATAATGTACTTTGTATTGGAAATATGATTGAATATATAAATGGACAGGAAACCACCTCAAGTGACTGTACTTCTCCAACTTTTCCTGGAAATGAATATTATGTACATGTAAATACCAACGCGACAGAAGTACAATATTGGTTATTTTACATGTGTACCGGCGAATCTCTAATGATAAAACAAGTACTCAGACAATCTTTATTTTTGGATAAAGTAACTCTTTTGGGGCTTCATAAACAACATATTAATTTAAATGCCAATTTTTAGAATCCTCAAATATTTTATATATCATACTAGTTATCGTATTTGTGCTCTATATACACCGCGTTTCTCAATGATTGCATATTGTGTTTTATATACAAAATTAGATGTTTAATGTAGTACTAATTAAAAAATGATCAGATGGATTATTTTTATTAGGGGCTATATTTTTACTATTATAATCTGATCTATCGTTTAATTTAGATATATTGATAACTTCGATATTATTAGAGACAAAAATATAATCAATCATTTCAGTAAAAATACCAGATAATTTATTTTTAGTATGTGTTGTAATTAAATTATGATTATGTGTTGGTTTATATATATTTTCTATATTTTTAAGTTTAATTGATATTTTTTGATGTAGAATAAATTTAACAACATCAGAAGCAGGTAGAGAATTAAGATCACCGCATAAAATAATATTTTTATATTTTTCTAATTCTCTTAATATAACATAAATTTGAAGGAATTTTATTTGTTCATATTTAGGATTTGCTAATAAATGAGTATTAACAATAGTAATTTTTTTTTTAGTTTTTTTATCTTCTAGTTCGAGTATAATAAAATATTTCCTTTTTGAAATTAATAATTCATGAAATTTTTTAGGTAAATTATATTTAAGATTGGATATAATTCCTAGATTTACATTTTTAATATTAAATTTCTTATAAGGGAAAAATATACATAATTCATCAACATTTACACAATAGTATCTTAAATTATAAAATATTTTAATCAATATATTCAATTGTGAATTACCTACTTCTTGAAGACAAATTATTGTATTTTTTTCCAACTCTGATAATATTTTTTTAATTATTAATTTCAATCGATATTTATTATCCAAATACTTCTTTTTAACTTTAATAAAATCAGGATTTGCTAAAACATCCATTAAAATATTATATGATAAAACTTTAATGATCATATATATTATCATATAAAAAAAATAATAATAATATTACAATAATATAATAAAATTTCTATAAATATAATATATATATTATGGCTTTTTCACCATCTTCATTAATTCCATTAAAATATATTTTAAATCCTAGTTTTTCATATATTTTAATAGCCGCGAAATTATTTTGTAACACTTGAAGAATAACATGATCATTTCTAGCTGCTTTTGCTTTATTTATTATTTTTGAAACTAATTCTGTTCCAAATCCTTTATTTCTCATTTTAGGATCAACACATAAGTTATTTAGAAATATTCCATTCTTACTATATGATTGTAAATCATCAATATGACGCGTAGGAGTTCCAAATATTATTCCATTTGATGTTTGTAAAACATCTGTAACATTATAATATTTTTTGAAACTGGAGATGGTATTTTTATCAAAACATTTCTCTAAAAAAGCATTTGTAGTCGTATTTGGAATAAAATTTTCACATGTAGTTTTTTTTATATTATTTAAAAAAAATATTATTAAAAATAATATTATGAATCTATTATAAATCATATATATTATCATATAAAAAAAAACAATGATATTACAATAATATTATTTAAACATATATAATATTATATATATTATATGGACCCAAATGATAAGTTTAATTTAATTGTAGATGGTCTAGATGAGGTTATCGGGGAAAAAGAGCTTATCAATATAATTCAAGAGCGGGATTTAAAATTATATTGGGGAACAGCGCCTACTGGTAAACCACATATTGGATATTTGAAACCAATATTTAAAATATGTCAATTTTTAAAGGCTGGCTGTGATGTAACTATATTATTTGCAGATTTACATGCATATTTAGACGAGATGAAATCGAGTTGGGATCAATTAAAATATAGAACAGAATATTATAGGGATGTGATAACTGAAACATTAAAAGTACTAGATGCGCCTATAGATAAATTACATTTTGTGAAAGGCACTGATTATCAATTATCATCAGAGTATACATTAAATGTATATAAATTAATGTCAAAAATGTCATTACATGATGCAATAAAATCTGGAGCGGAGGTTGTAAAACAATCAAAAGATCCTAAAATGGCATCATTATTGTATCCTGGATTACAAGCATTGGATGAAGAATTTTTAGGTGTAGATGCACAATTTGGTGGCGTTGATCAGCGTAAAATTTTTATGTTAGCTGATAAATATTTACCAAAACTAGAGTATAAGAAAAGAGTTCATTTAATGAATCCGATGATACCTAGTTTTAATAGTGGTAATCCAGATGAGAAAATGAGTAGTTCGGATGAGAATAGTAAGATCGATTTATTAGATGTTCCAAAGGTGATAAAAAAGAAGATAGGAAAAGCATTTTGTGAAGAGGGTAATATAAATT
>Ga0066609_10002400_pt1 | contig 9890 bp, 7 predicted proteins | sample SaaInlV_DNA_150m_FD_60378 | JGI IMG/M metagenome (GOLD analysis project Ga0066609, IMG submission 60378) | Marine microbial communities from expanding oxygen minimum zones in the Saanich Inlet - SI075_LV_DNA_150m | ecosystem: Environmental > Aquatic > Marine > Unclassified | place: British...
AAAAACCAATGAATGTGTACCAAGAGAGTATAAAATTGAACCAGAATAAGAAGAAGGCTTCTTAGGATGTTCTATATAAGAAATTTTAAAAAGTTGTCAGAGGTTTTGGGGTGATAAACTGTTTAGTAAGAGCAATAGGAGAATTTTAGGACTATTACCAGATTTGGTTGTAAATAAAATAATAACAATTTTCTCAAAGCATCGATCTACTATTACAAAAATTAGGAAAATTACTTTTGTTAATATTGACTTATTTGAGGCTTGCTTAAGAGTTATGCTCGTGAGAATAAGAAAAAATAATCCTAATATCAATATTTTTCTTTTGAAGATTCTACAAACAAATAGAAAGAATATTAGCCGTTCTTATAATTTTGACATTAATATTCAAGAGTATAATGATGTTATCGAAAAGGTGTCATGCGAGTTTCATTCGAGTATGAAAGTTATTGATCCAAATTTTCATTATGAAGGTCTTTTAAAGGATGGTATACATATAAATAAGAGGATGCATGGATACATTTCAGATCAGATTCTTCAAAATATCGGCAAAGTTGCAACAGAATATAAATAGTATTACTTGGTATAGGGATTAGTTTATGTCATTTTTCCCTATTTTGAAAGCGCCAAATGTGTCGGGTTATACAACGCTTTGTAATTTCCCTCCTAATAATTGGGAAATAAATCATACTAAATCACAATTTATATCTTTGACGTATATGGAAGATAATATGTGGCACAGTGATCAGCTAGGTATTTTGAATAGTAACGATTTAAAGACTTTCTACGCTACTGAAATTGAACCATTAATTCCTGATGGTGAATTACCCTTATTGTCACTTAGTGAGGAGCCTTTGCTCAAGACTAGTAAACAGCTTCCAGCACTTAAATTTCCAGTAACAACTACTCCTTGGTGGCGAGCAACATTGGGACTTTCCTCTCAATTTAGTGCCACAAGTTATCAAGGTGAATTACCGATATTTCCTTCGCAGGGCTCATTATTAAGTTTTGCCCCTTTTTTACAATTTGGACAGACTATAGAAAATTTTGTATTGCTAGTAAATATTACAAATGATCCAGTGCATAACGCTTCAGAAGTTGAAATTTATAATGCTAATAATAAAATTTTACTTGGGTCTAGGGAAATATTTAGCAATAAAATTAATATTATTCAATTAGATGACTTTGGATTTAATGAAAATGATTTACCTGTTATCTCTTGTAGAAATATGTCGGCATTACCATTGTATTTCTCCAAGACTAAAGATGAAAGTTCTATGAGTATTGAGCATACTCATGCACCTATGTCTATGGTTACACATGGTGATCGATTTGGCGCTCAAAAACATATTAAAGATTTATGGTTTTCTGATTTAAAAAAATAATGAAAAAAATTGTACAAAGAATTTATAAGGCTAGATGGACTTACAGACAAAGTTTAACCAAGAAGCCAAAAAACGTGAGCACCAAGATTAGCGATCTATTTGTTTGGAGGAGTTCTTCAAAATGGGAGACTTTTTTTGAGTTGGTTGATATAGCTTCTTTATTTGAAAATAAAACAATGCCAAGGAATTATGTTGATATTGTTTTTTTTAATAGTAATGGTGAGACTATACTTCAAAGGAAGATAGAACTAATTAAAAATAGACGTCAAGTTATTAACATATCTAATTTATTATCTAAGGTTGGTCATATTGAAAAATATGGAGAGGTGGGGGCGTTTGCTATTTTTCATTCGAACATACCAAAAATTATTCCTAAGCTTTCATCTTTTATAGCTGAACGTGGATATGTAAGTTATAAATATAAAGATAATCTTCTATGTTCATATGTTCATGGAAATTTAGATGCCATTTCAATGTGCGAGAACAATATTAATACAGTAGGTGGGCGTGGCTTCCTTACACGTAAATATAATTTACAATATGAATTAAAAGGCGGGTCTGTATATGAGCTGGGTATTGTTAACTCTTCAAATAAAAACATGTTGGTCGAATGTGAGTTTACGCCTATTAATGGTGGCCCGATTGTTACAAAGTTAGAAAGCATTAATTCAAAAGGAGTGAAAGTCTTTTCTATTGGTGTTGATCCAAAGCATTCATACCGTGCAATAATGAGTAGCAAACTAATAATGACTAGGCCGTTAGTTTTTCGCATTAATGAGGATTATTTTGATGTATTTCATGGGTAGCACTTTTTCATAAAGAAGAGGCGAAATTATTAGGTATCAGGCCTTTAAATAAAAATGTCAAAATATGAGCAGCTTAGAAAACACCATATTTCGTATTTAAAAATATGTAATAACGAGATTTCTTTAGGAGGAGGGGAGTTAAGCATATCTCCTGAGAACTTTATTTTATGTAGTGGCTCATCTAATAGTTTTAAATATCTGGTTTTTTTTGACAGTAGAGGCGCAACAGTAGATCAAGATGGAGCCCAAACAATAATAAGATTATTAAAAAATTATTTTAAGTCAATAAATGCATCATATCTTATTATATCTAAACCGCTTTATTTAACTGTCATACCAACGTTATTATCATTTTGCGAAAGTACAACTTTTACATTTGAAAATATTATAACTAATGTTGGATTTGTAGATACAACACCAAAAAAACAGGATACATTGCTTGATCTAAGATCGCAGTTAGACTACGCAAATATAGATTATTTGTACCAATATTTATGTAATTATGTATTGTCGAATGGAAGTAATGAAAAACTTGGAACGTTATCCATTACAAGAGATGGAATTCTGAATATATCTGAGAGATTAAGTAAAATCAAGAGTAGATTGTATTTTATAAATTCACCAGAAATTATAGATAATACATCTTTTGAAAGAAAAAGACCAAAGTGTTTCTTTCCTCAAATCATAAACTCTAATGAGTTGGTTAATAGAGTGTTTTTTGGGGCTAATGGTTGTTTAATTGATATATCATCTGTGGGTATTGCTACATATGATGGTGTTCATTATACAGAGAGAGAGCATCACATTTGTTTCGGTGCAATACTCTCACATATAGACTGATGAAAATTATTGTTATACCTGAAGTTAGCAGGGATTATGAAAGCCGTATAATAAAGAGAAATACCAACAAAAAAGTGGTTTTTGCTTACATCTATCTCAACAATGATAGATGTGCAAAAAGCTACTTTGCAAAAGAAAAAAATTTCATTCATTTTGAAGCTCAACCCCCCACAGACACTGAACGTAGAATTATTCTTAAGGACTATGTTAATCTAGTTGGTAGTATGTCTTTGTTGAATGGACTGCATAAAGAATGGTGGGCAACTGATATAGCATCAAAGAATAGAGTCTTGTCTCCCTTACAGGGGATATTAAATCAAATAGTATCTTCTACTAAAGCCATTGAGAAATGTGAAAAAGACGAGTTAGATCTTTATATTATTGGAGCTAAATGGCCAGTAATTGCTTTTCTCAAAAATTTTTCAAAATCAAAATCAATAACATTGAAAGTTAACAACGAGTTTCTTTCTAAATTACACAATAGATTAGATGGTTCGATAAAGATATGGAACCATCTCGTAAGGGGTGTTTTATCTTCATTGATAAATATAATGCGAACTCGTTTTGCTTTTGACGCAGTCAGGAAAATTGATAACAAAAAACCTGTTTTTTTAATTAAAAGTTGGATTTTTCCGAGATCGCTTTCTAATAAGAGCCAATATAATGACCCATTTTGTGGAAATCTTGCCTTAGATTTGAAAAATTACTTAGGAAAAGATGTGCAAATTGTGACTATATCACAAGGCTTTATTGATAGATATAAATGCTATGAAAGGATGAAAGGTATCAATGATAGAGTTATTTTACCTGCGGAGAGTTTTCTTCATTTTAGGGATGTTTTATTAGCTGTTTTTTCAGTTTCATGGTATTTAATGGCTAAATCAATGAAGGTGCCTAAAATCGTCCCATTTTTAGGTCATGATTTAAATCCAATGCTTAAAGATTTAACAAAGTCAGCGGGAAGATTTATCCGATTTAGTGAGTACTTGTATTATTATATAGGGCGTAGACTGGCTACACGCTTTACGTTGCAGGGATGTCTTATGTCTTATGAGGGTAATCATTGGGAGAAGATGTTTATACTAGGTATCAGAAGCGTAAATCAGAATGTAAAAATTATTGGTTATCATCATTCAGCAATTTCACAAGCTTCAGCTGGAGTTTTTTTAAGTAAATGTGAAACTTTAACAACCCCCAGTCCTGATAGAATTGTAACTACTGGTACAATGAGCGCTAATATAATAAAAAAATATAGTTTTGTTTCTGCTGATAGAATTTGGCCTGGTTGTGCCCTTTTATACCAATATCTATATGATTACAAACCTTTTTCTAGGAGGCATAAGTCTAAATCTTGTACTATCTTAGTTATGCTTGAAGGTGTTTTTGAAGCTTCCAAGTTGCTTGATTATGCAATAAATCAAGCTTATAATCTGCCTACTGTTAAATTTGTAGTTCGTTCACATCCATCGCTTCCCTTTGAAGTACTTCTTCAAAGTATAGGGAAAAGACAAATAGAGCTACCAATTAATTTGGTAACTTCTAATTATAATGAGGTTTCAAAAGATGTTAAAAGATGTGACGTTGGTTTGTATTGGGGGACAGCCACAGCAGTTGAAGCTTTAATGATGGGTAAACCGATAATTTGGTTTAACCGAGGGGATGTTCTAAGTTTTGATCCATTGTTTGATTTTTCCGAATTTAAGTGGACCGTTCAGTTTGAAACACCTATTTCAAATGTATTAGAGAAAATTAATCATCTAACAGATGAAGAATATAGATTTAAATCCCTTAAAGGAATAGAGTATGTTTCTCAATATTTTGAACAATGCAACGAGAAAAATATTAAATCTTTTGTAATATAGGGCAAGTTTTAGTGATTATTTTTAAAGGAATTAGTTTATTGTGGGACAATTAGAGAATCAAAAAAAAGCAATAATAATAGGTGCAGGTCCATCGGCTCTCGTTGTTGCAAGAGAGTTAGTAGAAAAAGGCTGGAAGGTGGAGATTTTCGAAGCCCTTGATAGAGTTGGGGGGATGTGTAGGTCTTTTGAATGGAATGATTATATAGTGGATATAGGGCCACATGTTTTTCATACTTCTGATAAGAATTTAGAAGAATATTGGAAAAAGAAATTTGGCGATCTTCTTGTGGAAGGTACTTATTGGACTCAGAATGTAAAAGGGGCGTTGTTTGATGAATTTTATGATTATCCATTATCGTGGGAATCAATATCTACCTACCCAAAAAATATAAGAGAAAAAATTATAAAAGAAGTTAGTGAACTTGGCCTTGGAGGCAAGGCAAATGCAATAAATTATAGTGAATACATAGATTCTATTGCAGGAAAAACCCTGAGAAAAATGTTTTTTGAAAAGTATCCAAAAAAAATATGGGGAATTTCAGTTGATGAAATGACTGCTGATTGGGCTCCAAAGAGAGTAAATATTTATGAGAAGAAAACCCCATTTTTTAATGAACAATGGACAGCGGTTGGTATAAATGGTGCTGGTGCAATTTATGAAAGAATTTCAAACGAGATACAAGATTTAGGTGGAAGAGTTAACCTTAACTGTAGAATTACAGACATTAGTGTAGATGGTTCTATAATTAATTCTATTTCTGTCGATAAGAAAGAAATTAATATTAATCAAGAAGATATTGTCATATCAACTATTCCTATAGTTGGCCTATTAAAAATGATAGGACATGAATCAAACTTAAAATATCGAGGAGTCATTATATTTTATCTTGACTGTTTTAAGGAGCAAGTCCTCGCTGATGGAATAAGCTGGCAGTATTATGATTCAGATGATGTGTACTTTACTAGAATTACAGAGCCTAGGCAAATGGATGTAAAAGGACCTTTTCAAGATAGAACTTTAATTACAATTGAAGTTCCTTATTCACCAGGAGACTCACTCGACCAAAAAGATGATGCCATAATTTGTAAAGAAATTATTGATCAAGTTATAAACGTTGGTTTATTAAAAGAAAGAGAAGTAAATGATATTACAATGGTGAAAGAAAAATTTGTATATCCTATTCAATATAGTGGCTACCAAAAAGAATTAGTGAAGATCGAGAGTATTATTGGTAAGTATAAGCAATTGTACTCATTAGGCGCAGGGGCAAGGTTTAATTACACTGATACTCAGGTGCTATTTAGAAAATCTTTTGATTTGGCTGAGTCATTGACAAATGATGGTGAAAAATCTGTTCAGACAATTAAACTACAATCCGCTATAGAATTTAATAAGGTAATAAAAATAAATGAACGCAGTATAGGTGGTAATTCTACTCCATATATTATTGCTGAGGCTGGTATGAATCACAATGGTGATTTGAAATTAGGAAAAGAATTAATCGATGCCGCCATAACTACGGGGTGTGATGCAATAAAGTTCCAAACATTTTTACCCAATAGTCGAGTGTCATCAAAAGTAAAGTCAGTAGATTTTGTAGAATTAGCTGATGGGGTAGAAGAAACAATGCACGACATGTTTTCTAGATTGTCTATGCCATTTTTTGAACAAAAAGAGCTCTTTAATTATGCAAAGGAACGTGGAATAGAGATATTTTCAACCCCATTTGACTTTGAAAGCGTTGACTTTTTAGAGTCTTTAGGGGTAGATTTATACAAAATAGCATCAATGGATTTGGTTAATCTTCCACTTATTGAATATGTTGCAAAAACACAAAAGCCAATGATACTGTCCACAGGCATGTCTAATTTGGGGATGATAGAGGATAGTTTACAAGTAATTGCAAAGGCCGGAAATCCCAATGTAGCTCTTCTTCACTGCAACTCAACATACCCTGCTGCTGCTGAAGATATGAATGTCGATGCAATTAACACATTAAGAAAATGTTTTAACGTTCCTGTAGGCTTGTCAGACCATTCGTTTGGGCTTTTAGTTTCTACGGTGGCCCTTTCAATTGGTTCAGACATTATAGAGAGACACTTCACTTTAAATAAGACGTTAGAAGGTCCAGATCATATACTTTCTTCAGAGCCAGATGAAATGAAGCGTCTTGTTGAAATTTCAAGGGTAATTAAGGCTATTTTGGGGGATGGAGTAAAAAGAATAAAATCTAGTGAGTATGACACTATGAATCTTCAACAAAAATCATTATATGCACTTACCGATATTAGTAAAAATCAAGTAATTAGTCGGGATATGTTGACAGTGAAGGGCCCTTCTGGTGGTATTTTACCAAAATATTTGAATATAGTTGAGGGACGTACAGCTGTTAAGGATATATCTGCGGATTATCCAATAACATGGGATGACATATAAATAGAGTGCATATGGAAACAATAAAGAAAATTGTAAACCAAATTATAGATATTGGCTCTTTAGAGAATAAAACAACTGTATTTTTGATAGGAAATACAACGAAAGTAGAAGATACTGAGTTTTATTTATGTCCTATTAGAAATTATCATCAAATAGTTGTTGCTGGTGCCATAGTATTTGGCGAAGAGGCGGCAAAAAAAATAGCCAAAATGATCGATAGTTTAGTTGATTATGTATTTGTTGATTCTGAGAAAAAGATTTTAGACAAGCACTCTGTTTCTACAACTCCAGGGAATATTGAGAGAGCTGTAAGAGAGATTGTGGTTAATAGCACCCTAATCTCGTACAAGGCAAATGATTTAACCGTTGATGCAGCTGATAGTTTTATTGTTGAATACTTTTCACATGATATTGCAAGTATAGGTGGCAAAAAAACAGCAGTCATTGGAGCTGGAAACATAGGCTCAAAAATTGCAATAAAGTTAGTTGAACGTGGTTCAGATGTTAGTTTATATCGACGAGATATTGAGAAGCTAAATCTAGCAGTTGATTATATAAATAGTACTAAGTCACAATATACAATTGCAAACGCAATCGCATCTTCGAGTGTTTCAGAAGCTTGCCGTGGAGCTGATATATTAATTGGATTAACTAACGGCATACCAGTGATAGATGAAGAGATAATAGCCAATTGCAAGGATAATTCATTGATAGTAGATATAGGCAAGGGATCTATTTCAAAAAAAGCAGTCCAGTTAGCTCATTCACGAAATATTGAAGTGTATCGACTAAGCGTTGAAAGTGCATTGGAAGGAATGATTATATCTTTAATTTCAACTCACAATATATTTAGAAAACAAGTCGGTAGAGCTGTGTTTCACGGCGTAAAGGTGGTTTCCGGTGGACTTATGGCTTGTGAAGATGAGTTTGTAGTTGATAATTATTCTAACCCAAAAATTGTTTATGGACTAGGTAATGGCGCGGGTGATTTTCAAAGGAATCCAGATCAAAAGATGTTAGATAAACTTAAAGATTTAGAAAATATTATAAATAAAGAAAACATAATCAAGAAATGACTGAACTATTTGATAATTTGAAACCTGAAAGTGGCTATGTAATTGCAGAAACTGCTTGTGGTCATGAGGGAGATCCTAAAAAATTAAAGAAACTTATTGATTGTGTGATAGAAAGCAAATGCCAAATAATTAAGTTTCAAATATTTAAGACATTTGAAAGAGCTATAAAAGGTCATAAAGAATGGGATATATTTAGCAAATTAGAATTAAGTGAGCAAGAATGGATTTGCCAAGTAGAGTACGCTAAGAAGAATGGTCTGCATGTATTTGTAGATGTATATGGTCATGATAGTTTTTCTATAGCAAAAAAAATAGATGTTGATGGTTATAAAATACATTCAGAAGACTTGTTGAATACTAATTTTATTTTAGAAGTTTGTAAGTCCAACAAGATTGTAATGATTGGAGTGGGTGCTGCGAAAAGAATAGAGATAAATGACCTTGTGAAGTATATAAGTGACAATATATCTCACCCAAAAATAATATTTATGACAGGAGTGCAAACATTCCCAACTCCAGTAGAAGCACATTCAATCAAAGAAATCATTGATTTGATTGATAAATATTCAAAATATGGCGTTAAAGTAGGGTTTTCAGATCATGTTGAGGGAAGCCAAAAAGAAGCGCTTATTTTGCCATTAATGGCATTTTCTGGGGGGGCAAGTATTATTGAGAAACATATTACTATTAATCGAGAGGATCAGTGGATTGATTATCATTCGGCATTAAATTGCGGTGATTTTAAGGATTTTATGAAACAAGTTAATTTATTATGCCCGCTACTTAACGATATTGGAAAGATGAATTCATATGAGAAATCATATAGAAAAATGTTTAAAAAAAGCCCCGCGTTTATTAGTAACCTTGATAAAAATCATGTACTAATTGGCGAAGATATAATTTTCATAAAAGATGTAGAGAATTCTATTCCAGTTGCTAGTGTTAATTTAATTGGAAGAAAAGTAAATAACTCAGTTGCCAAGCATCAGCTAATCAGATCAAATAGTATAAATAACAAAATTGGAGCAATTATTGTTGCAAGATGTGGTTCATCGCGTCTTCCTAATAAAGCATTAAGAGAGATACAAGGTAGAGAATCCATTGCCTTAGTGATTGATAGAATTAAACGGTGTAATAAAATCGATCAAATAATTTTGGCAACCACACATGAAGATGTTGATGATCAATTGGTATCTATAGCGAAGAGAGAAGGTATAAATTATTATCGGGGCTCCACCGAGAATGTCGCCCTCAGGTATTTTGAAGCAGCAAGTAGCTTTAACTTAGATTATTTTGTTCGTATTACAGGTGATGCTATTCTTTGCGATGAAGAAATGATAGATAAAGCTATAGTTTCTCACTTGAAATCTTCATGTGATGTTACATTTATGACAGAAATGCCTTTTGGTACACATAAAGAGATTGTGAGTTTAAATACAATCAAGACAATAATAGAAACAGCTTCAAATCCAAATAATACTGAATAT
>Ga0066609_10002419_pt1 | contig 9842 bp, 9 predicted proteins | sample SaaInlV_DNA_150m_FD_60378 | JGI IMG/M metagenome (GOLD analysis project Ga0066609, IMG submission 60378) | Marine microbial communities from expanding oxygen minimum zones in the Saanich Inlet - SI075_LV_DNA_150m | ecosystem: Environmental > Aquatic > Marine > Unclassified | place: British...
TTTTGCACTAGAGTTTACTTCATCAACTTGATGGCCACTTTTAACCAAAATAGTGCTACTAATGCCAGCTGCATTGGCAGCACTGATATCCGCCTCTTTATCACCAACCATCCAAGAATTTTCCATGTCAATATTAAATTTATCACGCGCTTCTAGCAGCATTCCAGGCTTTGGTTTTCGACATGTACAATCTGATTCTGGACCATGCGGGCAGAAAAATACATCCAATATATCAATACCTTGATTGCCAAACTGCACCAACATCCACTGAGTTAATTTATGAAAGTCCTCTTTCTGGTAATAGCCTCTAGCAATGCCCGATTGGTTGGTAACGATGATTAGTTTATATCCCTGCGCTTGAAAATACCTACACGCCGTAAATACGCCATCAATAAATTCAAAATCCTCACTTTTATAAAGATAGCCAACCTCTTTGTTGATCACGCCATCGCGATCTAAAAATAGTACTCTTGGATTATTTTTGACCATACTTAATGCATTTTATATAAAATTAGAATTAATGACGTGGCGATCGATGTTATTAGTTTTCTTGGTTTCATTGGTGCTGTATTGAAAATAATATAAAATTCATCCCTCTATATTAAATTAAATATTTTTCAATTAATCAGCCATATTGTTTGGTGCGGTAGCTATAAAGGTTGGTAGGTATTTTATATTAAATAAACTTAACTTAACACTTAAGAAATAGGGCTTATAATGATATTAATTTCTAAAGCAAAAGGGTTGAAACTTAATTTTTTTTTGCTCTAAGTAGTGAGAATACTAATTAAAAGGTAAATATAATAATGAAAAATATAAAAATATATGGTGCAGGATCAATTGGAAATCACTTAGCTCAGGCATCAAGACGTATGGGGTGGAATGTTGATATATGCGATATTGATCCAGATGCCTTAGAGAGAACAAAAAATGACATTTATCCTGCGAGATATGGAAAATGGGATGACCAAATAGGTCTTTATAATCTTGATGAGGTTCCAAGGGGTGTTTATGATTTTATCATTATTGGAACACCCCCAGATAGTCATATGGAGCTAGCCAGATCTGCAGTTAAAGAAGGAGCAAAGGTTGTTTTGGTGGAGAAGCCACTATGTTCACCAGATTTACAAGGGGCACAAGAGTTATTTGATGAGGCAAAAGCAGCAAATTGCTCAGTTTTTGTTGGGTACGATCATGCTATTAGTAAATCAGCAATTAAAATGTCAAGTTTGTTAGAGAATAAAGAAGTAGGAAATGTTCAAACATTAGATGTTGAGTTTCGTGAGTATTGGGGCGGAATATTTGCCGCTCATCCTTGGTTAGATGGACCTGCAGATACATATCTTGGATATTGGGAAAAAGGTGGCGGAGCTTGTGGCGAACATTCTCACGCAATCAACCTTTGGCAAAGTTTTGCGCAACAATCTGATATAGGCAGGATTGTAGAAGTATCCGCAAATATGGAATACGTGAAAGATGGTGTGGTGAATTATGACAGCATATGTTTATTGCAATTTCGCACAGAAAAAGGTGTAATTGGTAGAGTGGTTCAGGATGTTGTAACTCAGCCAACTAGAAAATGGGCTCGTGCACAGTGTAGCGACGGGTATGTAGAGTGGTATTGTGGCAATAAGCCAGGGACCGACACGGTTATTGTATGTTCAAATGATGGAGAAAAGTCAACGACTGAGATTACCAAAACAAGGCCAGATGATTTTTTTCAAGAAATGCAACATATAGATGTAGCGTTAAAAAAAGGGACGAGCGAAGACTCTCCAATATCTTTAGAGCGTGGACTTGATACAATGTTGGTTATATCTGCAGCACATATGTCAGAGCAGAATAATTGCCCTGTAACTATTGATTATAGCAAAGGCTATAAAATGGAAGCACTCACATTATTAAAATAATTAATCACTTTGGAGAGGTAAACTAATGGGTAGTTTTGATTTTAACAATATTTTTGTTTTAGACTTGGCAAATAACCACCAAGGCAGTGTTGAGCATGGCCTAAAGATCATTAAAGAATGTGGGAAAATGGTTCGCAAGTATAATATACGTGCAGCAATAAAGTTTCAGTTTCGTCAATACGATACTTTTATTCATCCAGATCATGTAGAAGGTAGTGATAATATCCATATTCCACGTTTTCTTTCTACTCAATTAAAGCTAGATGAATGGCAAATGTTGTTTGACGCAGTGAAAGGCGAGGGGATGTTGACCATGTGTACGCCATTTGACAATGAGTCTATCCCTGTAATTTCAAAGATGGGCTTTGATATTATTAAAGTAGCCAGTTGTTCTGCTAAAGATTGGCCTTTATTGGAAGAGATTTCACAAGCAATGTTGCCAATTATCGCATCTACTGGCGGCCTAGATATTGACGATATTGATGATATCGTTAGCTTTTTCAGTCACCGTGGTAATGAACTTGCATTGATGCACTGTGTTTCGATTTATCCAATACCTACTGAAGATTTTCATTTAAACCATATTGATACATTAAAAGATAGATATCGGAATCATACTATTGGCTGGTCCACACATGAAAATCAAGACGAGATTGCCCCAGTTCAAATTGCAATGGCTAAAGGTGCTAAGATGTTTGAAAGGCATGTTGGATATGAAACAAATGATATTAAATTAAACTTATATTCATCTACGCCACAACAATTAGATACTTGGTTTAAAGCATATAGGCATGCAGAAGCTTTGTGTGGGTTAAATACAAAAGTTGTGGAAAAGCCTACTACTAATATAGAGAAGCAATCATTGGAAGGTCTTCAGAGGGGCGTCTTTGCGAAGAAAGAATTAGAAGAAGGTGTGTTATTGACTATTAATGATGTGTATTTTGCAATGCCATTTGTTCCAGGCCAGATATCTAGTGAGTCTTGGGTTGACGGAGGAATCGTGGTTAATAAATCGTTCAAGATTAATGAGCCAATATTTCCAGATAATATTACGATTACAAGAAATGCAAAAAATCTAGTATTGAAAAAATCAATACATGAATTTAAGGCTATGTTAAGTAAAGCCTCAATAATGCTTAATAGTGAATTTGGCGTTGAATTTTCACATCATTATGGTGCTGAACATTTTAGAGAGGTAGGGGCGTTGATTATCGATTGTATTAATCGTGAATATTGTAAAAAATTAATTCTTGTTCTTCCAGGGCAGAAGCATCCATCTCATTTTCATAAGCGTAAAGAAGAAACATTTCAGGTATTGACAGGTGTTTTTGAGAGTGTAATAGGTGGGCATCATAGAATAATGAATCCTGGAGAAACCGCATTGGTTCAACCAGGCGTATGGCATGAATTTTGGTCAAAAGATGGCTGTATAGTCGAAGAAGTTTCAACGACACACTACAATGATGATTCAGTATATAGCGATAAAAAAATTAACGACTTGGAAAGAACTGAGCGTAAAACAATAGTCAAGAACTGGGGTAGATTTGAATTAGTTGGGGACAGTTAAATACACATGATTAAATGTGTTGTTTTTGACTTTGATGGAACGCTAGTTAAGTCTAATGAAATAAAAAGAAGAGTTTTTTACGAAGTAACCGAAGATATTGTTGGTGCAGGCCCTGTACTTGACGAGCTGTTTTCTGTCCCAGATTCTGGCGATAGGTACAATATTTTTGATGCACTGATTAAAAACCTTAAGCTGGGTCAAGAGGTTGGTATTAGTGCAGTCTACTTGTCTGACTTGTATACAAAAATATGTGAGCATAAAATTTCTGAAGCTCCAGAGGCTTGTGGAGCTTTTAATACACTCACAGAATTAAAAAAAATAAGAGTTAAGATGTTTGTAAGTTCAGCTACACCTACAAATACCCTTCAAAGAATTATAGGTATGCGAGGTTGGAATGAGTTATTTGACGGGATTATGGGGTCCCCAGATAGCAAGGAAGATCACTTGAGATCAATACTATTTTCAAATAATTATTCTTTATCAGAAGTTATCTATATCGGTGATAGCGAAGTGGATCAAAAAGCAGCATTATTAATTGGTTGTAAGTTTATTGGAATAGGAAAAAATTGGAACAGGTTTGATAGTAGGCCTGTAGTCTTATTGGATACTCTTGAAAAACTTATAAAAGAACTTAAATTATGAAGAATATATGTGAAATTTGTGGTGGTGAGTTTAGTACGATATATACTGGCAATATAAGAGATGGAGCTTATGGAGGAGTTAAGAATTCTGCGGTGATTTATGAGTGTACTGACTGCAAGGTGCAGAGATTGAGAGAAGAAGACTGTATTCCAGATGAATTTTATGAAACTGGCCAGTATAGAGAGCGACTAGAAGAAAGTTTAGAGAGTCAAAAAGCGGTTGTTGAACAAGATGAGATGCAGCACTATACTTTGCAAGCCTTTTTTCCTGAATCATTAAGAGGTGCAAATATACTTGACGTAGGGTGCGGTGCCGGCAGTTTGCTAGATATGTTGAAAAATATCAGTCTTAGTCAAATAGGTGTAGAGCCATGTGTGCCGTATTTGGAGTCACTAACTAAACATGGCTATAAAATATACTCAAGTGTATCTGAAGCTATAGAAGACAAAAAAGGAATGATAGATTATGGATTTTCTATTCAAGTAATTGAACACGTTAAAAACCCGATAGAATTTCTTAAAGAAATAAGGAAGCTAATTAAGCCTGGAGGTAGACTTTTGATTAGCACACCTAATAGAAATGATATTCTAATGACTTTATTAAAAGATAAATTTTATCAATTTTTTTACAGAACTCAACATCGCTGGTACTTTGATGAGGCTAGCCTGACTAAGTGTGCACAGTCTGCTGGATTTAGCGTTAGCAGTGTTCGTTTTATCCATAGATATGGCATGGCAAATACATTATATTGGTTGAGAGATGGAAAGCCAAAGGGAAAATTAGCCATGGATGGTATAGATGATATGCAAGACGCATTCTGGAAAGCGTCACTAGAAAAAAACAAACAGAGTGATAATATATATATGGAGCTAATAGTAGGGCAATGATCAGTGATTTAAATATTTTGGCCGTTATACCTGCAAGAGGTGGCAGCAAAGGGATTCCTCTCAAAAATTTAAAAAAAGTTGGTGGCGTGCCAATAGTAGAATTGGCTTCACAAGTTGCATCAGCTGTAGAATTTATAGATAGAATTGTTGTTTCAACAGATAATGAAGAAATAGCAAAAGCAGCAATTAAAGGGGGTGCTGATGCCCCCTTCAGGCGACCAGAAATATTATCTGGCGATAGGATTTCTGATGTACAAGTCCTAACGCATGCACTGAAAGAAATGGAGCGGCAGGATAAAAAAAAATATGATGTAGTGGTTATGCTTCAGCCAACGTCACCGCTTAGAACAAAACAACATATTGTGGACTCTGTAGAGATGCTTATTAATAACAATTATGATTCTGTATGGACGGTATCTGAAACTGATAGTAAGTGTCACCCATTGAAACAATTGACAATTGTAGATAAAAAGCTTGATTATTATGATGTAAATGGAAAAGAAATCATTGCTAGACAACAATTACAACCTATGTATAGTCGTAATGGTATTGCTTACGCCATAAAAAGAAAAACTTTATTAACTGATAAGTTGCTGATGGGTAAGAATAGCGGAGCCCTTATTTGCAAAGGTGACTCTATTAGTATAGACACTGAATTGGATTTGGAACTTGCTAATTATTTTCTTGAAAAAGTTCAGAAACATGCTGATATAAAATAGTTATGTTGAAGTCTAAGATAAAATATTTTTTAATTATTTACAGGGATGCAATATCTCGTTTTTTTGCCATAACAAATAGTTACTTTTTTACAGCAATTATTTGGAGGCTATCATTAAGAAAAATACACGATGGTGGTTACAAATCTAAAGGCAAAAAAGTAATTATTTTATCGAGGGCTGGAGGGAGTGAAGATGTGCAAAATGCACTGAAAAACGCCATTAAGCCTTGTTCATATTATCTCTTTCCAAGATCTTTAGTTAAGCATATATTTGCCATTTATCTAGATGGCCTAGTTTCTGATGCGGATTATCGTAGCACAACTTCTGACATAAAGAATAAAAAACTACTTTATAAAAATCATTTATCCAGGGTACTTTTTTGGTTTAAGAAATTATTTGGCTTGGATGCATTTATAGAATTCAATATAACATACCATCCTGAGAAAGAATTAGCAGAAGCATCAAAATTAAATGAAATTAATTTTATTACACTTCATAAAGAATGCTTGATGACTGAAAGGTCTGCTAAGTTGTGGATGACTACTCTAAAAGAAAGGCATTTGAAGTTTCATATAGATGGCATTGGTGTGTACAATAATGTTAGTAAAGATGCTATATTAGGTGCAGGTTTAAGTGATCAAAGTAGAATTATTGTTACTGGTTGTTCAAGAATGGACTTGAGTCATAAACAGAGATTGCACCGAAAAAACCCAAAAAAATCTAAACTTGTTTATTTTATGATACAAAATACAGCCGGCATTACTCAAAAACAAGATAGAGATGACTCAACTGAAGATTTTAAAGGGTTGGCTAAAAAAGTCACACAAAGTTTAGTAAAGATTGCACATGAAGAGCCTAATGTGGAGTTTGTTTTCAAGACAAAAATTGGATTTTCTGATATGCAAAAAGATTTGTTATCGGATGATATTCCGTCTAATATTAAAATGGTTTATGACGGCACTGGTCATAAACTTTTATTGGATGCCAGTGTTGTGGTTGGTTTTAATACTACAGCAGTCTTTGAGGCCATCGCCTCAGGCTGTCAAGTGGTATCTCCAGAGTTGTTTTCAGAAGTTCCGGATTCTCTGAAGGATTTCGTATTTTATCTAGGTGATTCTGCATATTTACCTAGGAACTCAAATGAGTTCCAGGATGTTGTTTTAGATCTTTTAGAAAAAAATAAATTTGACAAAGAGTTGTCCGGTATTAAGAAGAGGTTATTAGATGATGTACTAGGCAATAGTGATGGGAATGCTGGAGAAAGAACAATGAAGTTAATTGAAGACAATATTTAACAATATATTTACTTATTTTGATGGATAAAAATCAAGAAAAGCCAGCATTCTATTTTGATGTTGAAATAAAGAGAAGAGAATTACTTTCTCGCTTAACCGTAGCTGCACTTCTTGCAGAAAAGGGTTGCCATGTTTTTATTGGTGAGAGGGCCACTATAAGTTCCATAGGGAGAATAATACCTGAAGCAACTATTGTAAAGAAAAGCGCAAGGTCTAATAGCGTCACCATACTTAGTGATCTTATAAGCAGTGGTTATAAAATAGTAAACATGGAGGAGGAAGGAGTTCTTGTTGGAAGTTTGGATGAGTATATCGGTGTAGATATGCCGCCTGATGCCGTCAAACTTCCAGATAGGCATCTTTTATGGGGAGATAAGCAAGCCGATCACCTGCTAAATCTACACCCAAAGCTGAAAGATAAATTTATTGCAGTTGGAAATCCTAGATTACATTTATGGAAGAATAGATATTATGGATATTATGATAAGTTGTCAGATGATATAAAGAGAGATTTAGGTGAATTTGTATTAATGTCAAGTAATTTTGCATATTATACAAACAGGAAGCATGTGAAACAAATGTTTACAATAACAGGCTTTCTCGAAAAAAGCGAGAACACTAAGATTTATGAAGAGAATTTTAAAATAGTTGAGTTTTTATTTAAAGAATTTGTAAAAGTCGCAAAAGAAATTAGCTTAAGAGGTGTTAAGGTTGTGTTTCGGCCACACCCATCTGAGTCTATAGATAAAATTCAAGAATATTTTTCTGATTATAATAATATTATAGTAAGTTCTGATTATGATGTTGCACCATGGATCCTTGCAAGTAAAGCTGTTATACACAACTGCTGCACTACAGGATTAGAGGCGGTATTTATGAAAAAAAACACTATTGCATATACACCAAATTCAGTCTCACAATATAAACTAAATAGTGTGGATAAAATTGCAAAAGTTGCCTTTAATGTAGATGAGTTGCTGGATGGTATATTTTCACCAGCAGAATTTCACCCGTCTATGATGAATCTTGATGGTTATCTTGCTGATAAAATACCATTAAATGACATAGTGAGCTCTCTAGAAGCTGTACAAACAAAATCTTTTTTTGACTTGAATAGTGTGGAGATTTCTAATAATAGGTATCAATTCAATAAATTCTTTTACACAAGTACTAGGAAATTAAAAGACTACTTTATTTTTAATAAAGTAAAAAAACACGAGAGACACTCTTTAAGGAAAAAATTTATTATTGATAACACCTTGGAGCTGACTAATTATTTTTCATGCATGCATGAAAATGGCATATTAAAAAGAAACGTAACTTGTGTACCAGTAGGAAGAAATACATTCTATATATATTGTGACAATATAAATTCAGATTAAATGACTAAATTAATAGATAGCATTATCTTTAAATTTAAAAAGATCATGAAAGGCATTAGGTATATTAGATATTTTCCCAAGGTATCTTCCAATAAACTTACTAGGTTTTCTACTTGGGATGCTGAGTTGGGCTGGTGTCCAAAACCAGGAATGCAAAAAAAAGACTCTGTGTCTAAGGGGGTGTTGAAAGGCGACCCCCCTTTCTGGACAATTGATAAAATTGGATCACGCATTACGTCGCGATCTAAAAATACAAAAAATAATACCTTTTCAATTTATGGTGACTCTTTTGCAATGAGTAGAGAGGTTTGTGATAATGAAACCATTGCATGGCAACTCGGCGACACTTATGACACCTATTGTGCTAATTATGGTGTTGGAAATTATGGCTTAGATCAGTCTTTATTGCGTTTGGAAAGATGTATAGAAAATGATAGAACTAGTTTTGTATGTATTATTGTTTGCGTTGCAACAATGGCCAGAACTGTTAGTATTTATAAACACTGGCTGGAAAAAGGAAATATTTTTGGGGTAAAGCCGCGAGCATATATTGACGATAATGGCAAGCTATCTTTTTTACCCAACCCTGTTAAAAACAAGGGTGAGATAAAATATTTGTACAGGCAGAAAAAAATACTGACTAAGTGGGATGGTAATTATCAGTACTTTAAAAATAACCGTTTTAACATATTTGGGAATAAAGCTCAAAACTATAGCCTTCAAATTTGGGCTGATGAAAGTGAATTGTTTTATGCTTTAATGAATAGGTTTAACAATCTTAGCGGTAAATATAATTTTAGCCCTATGTTTGTATTGCTTGCTGATAAAGGTGTTGCAAAAAAGCGTATTAGCGGCCAAGTACTCCAATATCAAAATGTTATCGAAAAGGCATCATTAAAGTTCTCTGATATATCTTTCATTGACCTTACATTGGATTTATACAAGAAAATTGATATAGATGATGCTTATGTAGCCAGTGGTGGCGGACATTTCTCCCCTGATGCTAATCGTGTGATAGCGCAGCTAATTGGTGATAAGGCATTTAGGAATTTATAAACTTTATTTATTAAAATTATTTAGTAAATAAAGTTTAACTATGTAAAATTTATTTATTTATTGGAGTAATGTTATGTCAATAGCGCTTGTTACTGGGGCAGATGGCTTTATAGGCTCACGACTTGTTGAGCTGCTTGTAAAAAAAGGCTATAAAATCAAAGCACTTTCTCAATATAATTCTTTTAATAATTGGGGCTGGATTGAGGATATTGAATGCAAGGATAAAGTTGAAGTACTAACTGGTGACATAAGAGATCCTCATTATTGTAAATGGGTCAAGATAACTTTAGAGGCTCTTTTCTAAAAATCGCAAGCAAAATTCTATAAATATTTTGCTTGCGATTATTAAATCTAAATTCACATTCTTTTAAGTGTAAATTAAAC
>Ga0066609_10002429_pt1 | contig 9812 bp, 8 predicted proteins | sample SaaInlV_DNA_150m_FD_60378 | JGI IMG/M metagenome (GOLD analysis project Ga0066609, IMG submission 60378) | Marine microbial communities from expanding oxygen minimum zones in the Saanich Inlet - SI075_LV_DNA_150m | ecosystem: Environmental > Aquatic > Marine > Unclassified | place: British...
AATAAATCATAATCTTTTACAGCAAATTTATTAAATTTATGTGCATTAAGGTCTTTAGAAATATCAATAAAGATTTTTTTACTATCTAATTTTTTTAATGTTTTTGTTATTACAGTTTCATTTGTAAAAATAAGATCATTAATGAATCCAACATGGTCTGCAGTATCAATAAAATTTAATTTGGTATATGTAATTTCACTTTTGTAACCTTGTTTTTTTAAATAGCCTAATTTTTCCATTTTATCTAAAACAGCAGAAAATTTACTTCTAGAATATCGTTTTCTTTTTTCATCTACACAATTTTCCCACATATCTGTTAGATACGCAGTATCTCCATTCATAGAATTCAAAATAGATAAAATAGAAATATCATTCATAATTTGTTCTCAGAATAGCCCTATTTACGGGTTAATTAGATAATTTTTAACCTCTAAGAACATCCAGTGAGTTCTAAAAATTAATTAATCAATTTAATATCAATTTGAAAGTATGGATACTCCAACTGAGATTAATTCAGTATATTGGGACAGTAAGAAAAAATCATGGGAATACGAAGTAGTACAAGTGGAAGAATATCACGGGGCCATAGATTGTCAATATTGTAACAAACCAATGTCACATAACATCAAAACTAGTGGAGAATTCAAAGTTGTTTATGTAAAATGTGGTTGTACTCGTAACGATTAACGATTATTTAATACCAATAACCCCATTTGATACCAACCATTCAATTCCAATTAGAAAACTTTCATCATCAATGGTACCATCAGACCACCAACCGGCATTATTTTTAATCCATGCAGGTATTTTAGAATCATTTGAATCAAATGAATTAGTTTGAGAGGAAACTATCAAAAGATTATTCTCAATCAAATAGTCTAATCCCATAATGAATGAATCATCATCAATGGTACCATCAGACCACCAACCGGCATTATTTTTAATCCATGCAGGTATTTTAGAATCATTTACAGAAATGATTCCTAGCATCCAAGGGTGTAATTCACAATAATATTGAAACATACCAATATCTTCAAATTTTTGTGAAAAATTATTTCCAGGAGGAATTATTCCACTATCAAAATAATCAGATTTACCATCTACCGGATTTCCTGAAGTAACTGTATGTGCAGTTGAATCAATATTTTTCCATAAAATAATTTCTCCTCCAGATAATTTTTCTTCATAAGGCAAATAACACGAAGAATCTAATTCACATCCAGGAATTGATGAATTCAAGGTAATTTCTATAGATTTATCAAAAATAATTTCTGGTTTAGGTTTAGTTACTTGAAATGAAAATTCTCCAGAAGTATCAAAATTATTAACATTTGAAATTCTCAATAAGACAGCACCAGATTTATCAAAAAATATTGGAATAGAATCCTTGCCACTTAGTGTTTCTAGATTACGAAAAGATTCTACTTCTTTACCATTTAGAAGTACATCAAGATCATAGGTAATTTGAGGAATTACAATATTAGTGATAGGATCTCTAAATTCTAAATTGATATTAATTTCATTATTAGAATTTATTTTTCCTTCAGGAGTTAAAGTTAAATGAAATTTCCAGTCTTCTTGTGTGGATAACACAATTACTTTATCTCCTAATTCCAAAGAAGCATCATCTTTTTGAATATCACGCAATTTTCCAGATTTCAATCCAAATATTATTTTGTCATGAGTGTCAGATGAAATTTCATCGTATAGTTTAACCAATTTTTTTGTTGGAATTAAAAAATGAACAACTATTTCTTTATCTCCAGAACGATCAATAGTTCCCAAAATAGAAACATCATTTACAGTCATTTGTATCTCATGATCATTGAAAACTTTCATAGATTTTGGAATATAGTATTCAGCATGAACGTAAGGAATTTTTTTAATAAAATCAACATCCCAATTAAACGGCATATTTGCAGTTAGTTTTTTACCATTTTCATCATAATGAAATTCATCAATTTTATCAAAATATGTTGCAAACATTAAATCATATTGTTTATCAATAGTTATTTCAAATGGAATGTATTCACCAATAGTTAACAAAGTTTCAAACAAAGGAGGTCTAGGAAGAGATTCAGAGTCAATGGATAGAATATTCACATTGACTTTAACTAAACCACCTTGCATAAACAAAGGGGCTTCAATGACGAGAGGGTTTTGATTAGTTCCAATCCAAAAAGCATTGGATGTTTGATCACCAGAAATATTTATTTCATTTTTAGGAATAATTTTTGCATTAAATGATTCATCTGGACTGTAACCACTAAAAGATAATATCAAATCCCCAGTTTCAGGATCAACAATATCAATCAAATATTCAACATTAGAGATTATACTATTTTCATCATGATTTATTGTTAAAATTTTAAATCCTATTTCAGATTCATTTCCTTGTAGAACATCAGGATTTGTTTGAACTTTTACCTTATAGAAATTATTATTAAAAAATTGAATATCACTTTCAACAGAACCTAATCCGTGAGCATATGCAAATTGAATTCCTCCCAAAATAACAATTAATGAAAATAAAAATACAATTGATTTCAAATTATTCAATTTAGAAATATCACGTTAATTAAATGATAATTACGGAGTTACAAAGCCCACAGCATGGTCAAACACAAATGCCTGAGCACGAACTTCATATTCATCAGCAGAAGAATAAGGACCTCCAATTAATCCATCATTGTCTTTTGGTAATGTAAGGTCTTCATATTCAATATAGATTGAATCACCATCACTAACTCTCAATGTATTTTGGTTAAATGAATGATCATCATAGGTTACAGCAAAGGATCCTTTTAACAAATCCACATAGTGGCCATGAATACGTCCTTTCCAATCTTCAGGCACGTTACCTTCTGCAAATGCAGAGTGTTTTCCAACAACTTGTTTAACAATAGCTTCAGGAGCTACTTGGAATGAAAAGTCTTGTGAAATATCATTATCAAATATATCAGTAATTACAATTTTTGCAGTGCCTCTTTGATCAAATCTAATTGGTTCTACTGCATGACCATCAGCAGCAAATTTCTCGGTTCGTTTTTCAATTAACTCACCATTAAGATAAATTTCCATGCCATAAGTTAACTTACTTTGCATGATATCAGTAAGTCCATCGTGAACCATTATGTTGATGTTATAGTCTTTATCAACACCAATTACTCCACCTGGTTGCCACCAAAAATATAATTTGTATTCACCATCAGGGGTGTATTTGATTAATGATGATGAAGCAGGTTCAGATAATTGAACATCTTCAATGTCACCTCCACCTAAACTACTACCATGATCATGATTTGGAGTAAATTGTACAGGAACATAAATTCCAGCAGAGTCAGAATCAGACCAAGCATGAATATAATAATTAAAGAAATCTTCGTGATGAGTCCATAAATCAGCATCATGTAGTTTGAATGTAATTTCTTCACCTACACTAAATTGTTCTTTATCAAATTCAATTTCTCCAAGTCTCCAACTCCATGTGGCACTTTTTACAACAGTGACATCTTCATTAACTTCCCAGCTAACAGTGACTGCACCATCTTGTAACTGAGTTTTTAATTTTACAGCCCAATCATGTGAACTGTTTCCAATACCAATAGAACAAGTTCCCATGTTTATTTGCATTTGAGTACAAGTTCCAGGAGTAAAATTATTCATGTTCATTCCCATTGGTTTAACTGTGATATTATTCTCATCATGTACAACTTTAGACATTAGACCAGTCATTTTCACTACACCCATAAACACACCAGTGTCAGGTCCAGTTTCCATAAACACAACATCATTAGAAGAAGAATGTCGTGTTGTAACTGTAATTTCCCCACTTTGTTGATCTTTACCTATAGTATCAATTTTTTCAGAATCATAATTGTATCCATTAGCATAAATTAAAACATAAATCCTATCAGTCCAAGTATAACCATCATATTTTTCATCACAATCTTGTAATGTAGTTGCTGCATTCATGCAAAATTTCATAATAACACCAGGAGTTTTCAAAGTGCTTGATCCTTGACCTGGGGGTTGTGCATCAACATTAAGTGTAGAAAACGGCATAGATAATACAAAAACAGATAATATTGCAAATGTAATAATCCTAGTTCTATTCATATAAAACAAATCAAGATAATAGTAATAAAAAGAAAATGGTTCATTTGATAGATGTACCAATTTAATATTAATATTAAAAAAAAAGGTAAAGTCCATGAGAAAAATAGTAATTTTTACAGTATTTTTTATTTTAATGACATTTTCAATACATCAAAATGCAGTAGCAGAGATTGAAGGTGAAGAAAATCGAAAAAAACATGCAGAAGAAGCTGCAGACAAACTTAAGAGAAAAATTCCAAACACACAATCAAATGAAACAACAACAGAGCCAGAAATAATAGAAGAGCCAGAAATTAAGAAAAAATTAGGAAAATTAAAAAAAATTTTACCTACAGAAGAGAGACTTGAAGAAATAACACTAAGAATGATTTGGAACTATGTTGATAAACAATCCACAATCGACGAGGAACATAACATAGAGTCAATTCAAGGTTTATTGAGAGATGTAGGAAGAGTGTATGATCCTGTTGTTAATAAATACAAAGTAGCAACAATCCAAATTGAAGTTATAAAATATGAAAACGAAATAAATTTAGAAGATTATTGGGAGATTGAAAAGGAATCAAATCTGGAACAAATGTTTGATAATGCATATTTGGTGGGGTCACCTAATGATAGTACAAAATGTTTTTTTAACCATATGACTGACGGGGCAATTACAATTTGTAAAACAAATGAATATGTAATTCAAAGCGTAATTTTTGACAAATATCAAGAACATTTCATGTATTCAAAATCCAAAACAGGGTTAGAAAAATTAGAACTAAATCAACATGAAATAACAACTAAAATTGTAGAAGAAATATTAAAAAAAATACAAAATAAAAATAATCTTGAATTTAATTTTGAATTATACAAAATTTTAGAATCCAATATGGAAATTAAAGAAAAAGAGATGGCACAAAAAAAATATGAAAATCAAACGAATAAAGCACAAAATAAATTATTAGATATTGAAAAAGATAAAAAATACGGGATACAGAAATTTTCATGTATTAAAGATGAATTTGGATTAATTACAATTTCAGGTCAATTCAACAATGATAAAATTAAAAAAGATAAAGTTAGTTTAGAAATAATGTTTTTAGACCATGAAAATAACGTGATTTTAAAAAATACAGCAAATTTACTGGAAATAAAAGAATTTGAAACAAAAAGATTTTTGGGAAATTTAAAAATCAATGAAAAATTTTCAACATGTACAATGAAAATTAGTAATTAAGAAATAGATTTAGAAAATGAATTTAATGCTTTAATGAATTCTTTTTGTGTGGATGTATGTCTTACAAATTCAACTTTGCTACATAACTGAAGCCATTTATCAATATTATCGATATTTTTAATATTATATTTTTTGAGGATAGGCATAATTTCAGTAGAAGTTAAATCTAAATTAATTTGTAATTTGTGAGAATAGTAGTATCTGATTGCCTGACTAAACTTCTCATAAGCATATTTTGGAGAATCATCAAATAGATTTCGAGAGGATTCAATCATTGCAATAGTATTTTCGACATAATTTATCGAAGGAGAAACTGTAACAAGTTCTAATGCAGGTTTAACAATAGATTTTCTATACATAAAGTACCCAAAAATTATGAATCCAAGTACTATAGGTACCAAAATAAGTATAGAATAATCAGTGTTCTTACTAATTTGAAATAGATTTTGTGGTTTATCTAATGAATCAATAACATGTTGGGTATTTTCAAATTTAGTATTTACAAATTGAAAATCATTAAATAAATTATTAGTAATAGTATTTGTTAAATCAGGACTTTGTTTAACGGATATTTCAAGACGACTAGATGAAATTGAATCATATACATTTGTTGTCTGTTCAGATAATTTACGTATCATTTCATCATTCATAGCTTTTGAATCAGGTTTAACATAATTTGGAAGTAGTTCACGAAGATCCACAGAACCACCGCCCTCATTTTGAATTTTAGCTGCAGTAGATCTAACTTGATCATATTTGGTTGGAGAAAAAGCACTGTTAGGTATAGACTCTACATCATCTAGAGAATATCCACGTTCAACCAAGAAATGTTCTAAGTTTGAATCAATATAGACATCACGATTTATTCCATGAGACTGATACTTTTGTTGTTTTACAGGATCAAGCAATGCTTCTGCAAGTTCAATGTAGCCATCAGAATATCTGTCAAGATATTTAATCATATGAAAAAAATTATTGCGATTAATTTCTTTTTGTTCAATTAAAATTTGATTAAGAATTTGGCCTTCTTTAGAATTAATTTTTATTTCTTGATCATTAATCATGTAACCACTACCAGTAATGAAATCATCTACTACAGGTGTAGAATTTTGATCATTTGATTTAAGCACATCAACAGTATCATCAGGGATGTCATTCGAAATAGGATCAGATATGGTAATTTTAGGTTGACCCTCAATTATCCAATCTATTTCTACTTCAACAGGTTCTGCAAAAACAGGAGTAACAAAAAAAATTGACAGTAAAAATAGTAGTACTAAGATAAATGTCAATATTCAATTTTTAAAATGCTGCATGTGTAAAATAAAAATTGGTACAATCATCGAATATACCACATACTATTAATCATGAATTCAAGAAAATAGGACATTGGTTTTCAATGAAGATAATGGAAATTTTACAATCACAGACAAAAAAATTCAAGAATTAACAGATATTTCAATAAAGTATTCAAATATTATTTCAAACGTAATTGAAGAAACACAAAAAAGTATTATCGGTCAAGAATCAATAATTAAAAAAATTCTCATCTCAATAATTTCAGACGGTCACGTACTACTTGAAAGTGTACCAGGATTAGCTAAAACATTAATGATTAAAACAATGGCAGATATTTTCAGTGTAAATAATGTAAGAATTCAATTTACTCCAGATTTATTGCCTGCAGATATTGTAGGAACAAAAATTTACAAAAATATTTCAAACGAGTTTGAAATACAAAAAGGTCCAATATTTCATAATTTTATATTAGCAGATGAAATTAATCGTGCACCACCAAAAGTTCAATCAGCATTATTAGAAGCAATGCAAGAAAAACAAGTTAGTATACATGGAGAAACTTTTCAACTAGATAAACCATTTTTAGTACTTGCAACACAAAATCCAATTGAAAATGAAGGAACATACAAACTTCCAGAAGCTCAAGTAGATAGATTTGCATTAAAAATTTTAATTGATTATCCAACAAAAGAAGAAGAAATTAAAATTATTGAAAAAAATACAACAACCTCAGAAATTAAAGTAAATGCAATACTCAAATCAAAAGAAATTATAGAAATGCAAGAATTCAATTCAAAAATTTATGCAGATAATGTAATTCTAAAATATGTTACAACCATTATAGATGCAACAAGAAATCCAAATCAATACAAATTAGATTTAGAAAATATTATTGAATTTGGTGCATCACCAAGAGCATCAATTTGGTTAATTAAAGCTGCAAAAGCAAATGCAATGATTAATGGTAGAGGATACGTTATACCAGAAGATATCAAAGAAATTGCTCATGAAGTTCTACGTCATAGATTAATTCTTACTTTTGAAGCTGAAGCTGATGAAATCAATACAGATAAAGTAATTGACATAATTCTTGACAAAATCACATCACCCTAAAAATGAGTAAAATTTCAGAATTATTAGCACAAATAAAAAATCTACAAATTCAAACAAAGGATCTTGTAGAAGGAATAGAATCAGGCACATATAATTCCAAATTTAGAGGAGGTGGAATCGAATTCTCAGAAGTTAGAGAATACATCCCAGGAGACGATGTTAAGAGAATTGATTGGAATGTATCTGCCAGATATAATTCATTATTTGTAAAAGAATTTGTTGAAGAAAATGAACTCAACGTCTATGTTATTTTAGATTTGTCTGCAAGTAATAATTTTGGATTCATTAAATCAAAACTTGATTTGAGTTTTGAAGTTGCAGTGTCACTAATGTTTCTAGCATTAAAAAACAATGATAGATTAGGATTAGGAATATTTACAGATAAGTTAGAAAAATTTATTCCTTCAAAAAAGGGTAAAAAACAAGTATTCAGAATAATTAAAGAATTAATTGAATACAAACCACAAAGTAAAAAAACAGACATATTGAAATCACTATCCACATTAGAAAATAAATTAAAAAGAAAAAGTGTCATATATGTGATTTCAGATTTTCTTTCAGATTCATATGAAAAACCATTAAAAATTTTAAAATTACACCATCAAGTTATTTTATTAAATATTTCAGATATACGAGAAAAGGAAATGCCCAAAATTGGATATGCACAAATTGAAGATGTCGAAACAGGAGAGCAAATTTTAATCAATACATCAGATAAAAATTTTCAAGAACAATATACAAAAACAATTAGTGAAAAAATAAACATTAATCAACAAAGTATGAAAAAAATTGGAATAGATATGATCAACCTAACTAATGAAGAATCATTTGAAATTACAATTAACAGATATTTTAGAAGTAAATGGAAGATGAGAAACTGATGGAATTTGGATTTATCAATGCATTATTTCTTTTTTTACTAATACCAGTTTTATGTTTCATATATTTCAAATATAATTCAAATAAAAAAAATTCAATTTTAAAATTTAGTTCATTAAAAATAATTAAAAATGAAAATACAAAGAAAAATACCTTCAGAAAACATATTCCTTTTGTATTATTTGTGATTGTACTATCTTTGATAATTGTTGCACTAGCAAACCCTCAAATTGTGACTATGGGAGTCGAAAAAGGAATCAATCTAGGTATAGTATTAGATGGTTCAGAAAGTATGGCAGCATCAGACTATAAACCAACACGTTTGGAAGCAGCAAAAAATGCCATAAATTCACTTGTTAGCAAAATTAGCGATAAAAACAATATTGGAATTGTTTTATTTGAAACAGGTGCAGGTACAGTTTCATATCTTACACCAGTTAAAGAAAAAACACTGAATTCAGTTGCATCGATTCAGCAAGGTAATGGAGCAACTGCAATAGGAGATGGATTATCATTAGGAATTGATATGGTCTCATCAATATTAGAGAAAAAAAGAGTGATAATTCTGGTGAGTGATGGAATACATAATTCAGGATTAGTTTCACCAGAACAAGCGATACAATATGCAATTAACAATAATGTACAAATTCACACAATAGGAATTGGTTCAGATGAACCAGTGTATCTTAGAGACGACATTTATGGTGAACCCCAATATGCAGAATTAGATGAAATTACACTTAGAAATATTTCAGATAGTACAGGAGGAAGTTATTTCAAATCATTAGATGAGCAAGCATTAAACAAAATATTGTTAGATCTTAGCTCCAATATGGAATATGAAACAGAGTTATCAACAATTAGAGATTGGTTTATTGGTTCAGCGATCGCAATTCTTTTGATAGATATGTACATTATTTATGGTAGGTATAGAATTGTCGCTTGATAAATCAAATAATTACTACAGATAATTAATTGCGATCTTTCTAATGTGAAAAAAATAAACCAGTATGTAATTTTTTTTAAATTTAATTTTTAAGAAAAAGATGATTCTAGTATTAGTATCGAGTCAGAGACATCTTACGGTGTTAGCTGGAAGAGCCCAAAGCTCACATAAACTAGTTAATACATTCACGGAGTCTCCAAGGCGATGGAGACTGACTTTTTTTTCATTAAAAAA